>ERZ773263.152-NODE-152-length-51300-cov-16.719270_pt1 | contig 51300 bp, 48 predicted proteins | sample MGYA00511076_ERZ773263 | MGnify/ENA primary metagenome ERZ773263 (study PRJEB29015, sample SAMEA2738155) | human oral metagenome | biome: human oral; feature: human-associated habitat; material: saliva | place: China | collected 2195 ... | reverse complement strand
GAATCGCTCGACGCGCAATCATATCACCCGCATCCATCTCTTTGACCATTTCCATAATAGTCACACCGGCTTCTTTGTCACCATTGATAATGGCATAGTGAATGGGAGCTCCTCCGCGATATTTTGGTAACAACGAAGCATGCACATTGACGGCAAAATTGACCGAATCTAGCAATTTGCTTGGTAAAAATTGACCGAAAGCTGCTGTGACGATACCATCAGCGTTTAAATTCATCAAACTATCTAATTCAGCACTTTTAGACAATTTCTCTGGCTGATAGATTGGTAAGCCATAGTCTAAAGCCAGTTCTTTAACAGGCGTCATGCGGATTTCTTTTTTACGTCCTACTGCGCGATCTGGCTGTGTAACTACTGCCAAAATCTCGTACTGTTTGCTTTCCAGCAATCCTTTGAGTACCGTTGCAGAAAAATCTGGCGTTCCCATAAAAATAATGTTTGTCATGGTTTCCTCATATTCTTTTTTACTATTATATCAGAAGAAGTCGTGTATTTCTTTAAAAAAGGCTAAAATAAGGCTACATAAAACTTTGTGGTTCATGGTCTATGCTTAAACGTAAGTCCTTATTGACCTTTTCTTGAGTCCAATCCAAAATCTGATTCAACACATCTTGCAAATGCTCTTCAAAACGGTATTTAATAATCAATTGATAGTGATAGAGGTTGTGAGTGCGGGCAATCGGCTTAGGAGTTGGTCCTAATATCTGAGCCTTCTCTGACAGAGCAGAACGTATCATATTCAGCACTGTATATGACTTTTTAACAACCTCTGCTTCCATTTTATGAGACAAGGTAAGTCCCACCGTAAAATAATAAGGTGGATAGGCCAACTGCTTTCTAATACTCATTTCATAAGCATAAAAGCCCTCATAATCCTGATTTTTCGCAAAAGTAATCGCATAATGCTTCGGATTGTAACTTTGAATAATCACATGACCTTCCTTTTCAGCTCGTCCTGCACGCCCAGCAACCTGAGTTAAGAGTTGAAAGGTGTGCTCAGATGAACGAAAATCTGGCAAATTCAAAGCCGTATCCGCATTGAGCACTCCCACGAGAGTAACATTTGGAAAATCCAGACCCTTTGCAATCATCTGGGTTCCCAACAAAATATCTGCACGCCCTTCACCAAATTCTTTTAAGATTTGTTCGTGACTGCCCTTTTTCCGAGTAGTATCAACATCCATTCTCAAAATACGAGCCTGCGGAAAGGCTTCTGCTAATTCATCATAAGCTTTTTGTGTCCCAGTTCCATAGTATCGAATGCTCCGACTGGAGCAATTCGGGCAACTGTGGGGAATCCCTTTTGAGAAACCACAATAGTGACAATTCATACTTTTGGTATCCATGTGCAAGGTCAAGGAAATATCACAATTTGGACAGGTGTCAACCGTTCCACATTCACGGCACATGACAAAACTAGAATAGCCCCGTCGGTTCAACATCAAGACAACCTGCTCTTTTCTATCTAGCTTGTCTTGAATGGCTTCTAACAAAACAGGCGTGAAATTACTAGCTTCATTTTGCCCAATATAATCACGAAAATCCACAATTTCCACTTCAGGAATCTGAGCTTGCGGCTTGGCTCGCTTGGTCAGTTGCAAAAAGTGATACACACCTTTGCCAGCCCGCGCTCTGCTTTCTAAACTCGGCGTCGCCGACCCCAACACCAGAACGGCTTGATTGTACTTTGCACGTAGTAAAGCGACATCTCGCGCATGATAGCGTGGATTGGAGTCTTGCTTGTAACTCGCTTCATGTTCCTCATCAATGATAATCACTCCAATATTTTTTAAAGGAGCAAAAATGGCAGAACGGGCGCCAACAACCACTTGCGCTGCTCCTCGCTCAACTTTGCGCCATTCATCATACCTTTCCCCATTTGAAAGCCCTGAATGAAGAATGGCAACTTTCTTTCCAAAACGAGCAATAAAACGATTGGTAACTTGTGGTGTCAAGGAAATCTCAGGCACTAACATAATGGCTGTCTTGCCATAGCTGAGCGCCTCCTGAATGACCTGCAAATAGACCTCCGTCTTACCGCTACCTGTCACTCCTTCTAGCAGAAATGGCTTGCCGTCATGCCCGATCTGCTGCGTGGTAGCTTGAACCGCAGCTTCCTGCTCTTTATTTAGCACCAAGGCAGAAGTCGCTGAAATATTTTCAAAATAAGCCTCAGAACGACTCACCTCTTTTTCAACGATTTGCAAAGCTGCTTGCTCTATAAAATAGTGAATACTTTCCCGTGAAAATGTTTCTTTCAAATCTGCTAAACGGTGCATTCCAGTCTGAACTTGCAAAATGTCTCGCAAGGCTTGCTTTTTTTTCGCCCGATTAGAAATGACCAATTGACCTAAAATCTCGTGATTAACCTGATACCATTTTTCTGTTTTGACATGTTTTTGATCTATTGCTTGGTATTCTACCTGAATCGCTCCTTGCCGTGCCAAACGCATCACCCTAGCTTGCAATTCTTTATCAAGCGATGAGAAATGCTGCCGATCTGCATTGCCAAAAATGAGCAGTCGATCTTCTTCATTCAAAGAGGGTTGAGCATGAAGAATTTTATCATAGCTGGAGTTCAGAAACCCCGGCAACATAGCTTTTAAAATTGAAATTTTGTAAGAAAAGACAGATTTTCTCAATTCTTCTGCCAGCCACAGCTGCTCCTCATTTAAAACTGGTGTAAAGTCCAAAACCTCTGCAATCTCTTTCAATTCTGTTGTCGTTTCTTCTGCTAGCTCTACGACAATCCCTTGAATCAAGCGATTGGCTTTCCCAAAAGGCACATGCACACGCATGCCAATTTCTAACATAGTCGAAAATTCTTTCGGCACCGCATAACTATAAGGTTTATCTGTCTGCATTAAAGGGACATCCACAATGACTTTTGCAATCTGCACTTTCTCACCACCTCTCATTTCTCAGTAAAAGAAAAAATAAGATTGAGCTGACCCAACCTTAAATTTTTTCACCCTCTTCTTTTTCCTTGGCAATTTGTTCTTTGATTTTACGCTCTTCTTCTTCTCTGCGCAAGCGTTCTTCCTCAGCACGCCGACGAACTGCTTCTCGCTTGCCTTCAGGATCTGGGTGAATCCCAACATTGCCAGATTCAATTTCTTCCAAAGCACGAAGTGTTGATTTGACAGACTTAAATTCTTGGGTCGGAGCTGCTCCTTCTTCCAATTCATGAGCACGTTTTGCTTCAAGAATCACCAAGGAGTATTTTGAAGGCACCTTATCAAGCAAGGTGTCAATTGAAGGTTTTAACATCATAATTCTTTACCTAATTTCTAAATTCTTATCTTACTGAAAGTTGTTCTGACAGCATATCTTGATAGTGACCGATGACACGTTCCACTCGAAAATGCTCTGCTTCAATAACGCGCTTGACGCGTTCCGCTGCTAACGGAACTTCATCATTGACAATGGCATAATCATATTCGCGCATGAGAGCAATTTCTTCTCTTGCTTTGGCAATGCGTTTGGCGATTACTTCGGCACTATCTGTTCCACGTCCCACTAAGCGATCTTGTAATTCTACCAAATCAGGTGGCGTTAAAAAGATAAAGACGGCATCCGGCACTTTTTTCTTCACCTGAAGCGCCCCTTGAACTTCAATCTCAAGGAAAACATCAATCCCTTTATCCAAAGTTTCATTCACATAGGTCAAAGGAGTTCCATAGTAGTTGCCAACATACTCTGCATACTCTAACATCTGACCTTGCCGAATCAACTCCTCAAACTCTTCTCTCGTACGGAAAAAATAATCCACCCCGTCCACTTCACCAGGACGTTGAGCACGAGTTGTCATGGACACAGAGTATTGAAACTGATTGTCTGAGCTTTCAAAAATCTCACGTCGAACCGTTCCCTTCCCCACACCTGAGGGACCAGAAAAAACGATTAACAAGCCACGATCCGCCATCATATCTCCTTCATTGTCTTTCTATCTAGTGTAACAAAAAAGCAGTATTTTTTCAACTGCTTTTTAGCATAGGTAGATGCTTGTTTTCTGAGAAAACAATGCAAGTCATTCTTACCTGCCTAAAATTATACATTAGCTAGATAAACATTCATTCTTAGTAATATCTATTTCGCATAATCCACAGCACGCATTTCCCGAATAACCGTTACTTTGATATTTCCTGGATATTCGAGGTTGTTCTCAATCTTTTCACGCACATCATGAGCCAAAATAGTAATCTTATCGTCTTTGATTTGACCAGGGTTGACCATAATCCGAATCTCACGCCCCGCTTGTAAGGCAAAACTATTTTTCACACCTTCAAAACTATTGGCAATTTCTTCCAAGTCTTGCAGGCGCTTGATATAACTTTCAAGGGATTCGCTGCGAGCACCTGGACGAGCCGCACTAAGCGCATCAGCTGCTGCAACAATAACTGCAATCACACTTTCAGGTTCTACATCACCATGATGACTGGCAATTGTATTGACCACAATTGGATGTTCCTTATACTTACGAGCCAATTCTGTTCCAATCTCCACGTGGCTACCTTCCACTTCACGGTCAATAGCCTTTCCAATATCGTGAAGGAAGCCTGCACGGCGAGCTAAGTTAGCATTTTCACCGAGTTCACTCGCAATAACACCAGACAACTTAGCAACTTCAACAGAATGACGCAATACATTTTGCCCATATGACGTACGGAATTGCAAGCGTCCCATAATCTTCATCAAATCCGGATGTAAGTTTGGTGCACCGATTTCATAAGCCGCTGCTTCACCATATTCACGAATCTTATGGTCAATTTCCAGACGATTTTTCTCTACTAATTCTTCAATGCGAGCTGGGTGGATACGACCGTCTTTCAACAAGGCTTCCATTGTCATGCGTGCAATTTCACGTCGAATAGGATCAAAACCAGATAAAGTCACCACTTCTGGTGTGTCATCAATAATGACATCAATACCCGTTAAACTTTCAAAGGTTCGAATATTCCGACCTTCACGTCCAATAATGCGACCCTTCATCGTATCATCCGGCAGATGAACTGTTGAATTGGTTTGCTCCGCAACATAGTCACCTGCAATCCGTTGCATGGCTTGGACTAAAATATCCTTTGCCATTTTATCAGAACGTTCTTTGACTTCTTGCTCTGCTTCACGAATACGCGTCGCAATTTCCTTTGATAACTTATCCTCAGTCTGAGTGAGAATGATATCTCTGGCTTCAGTTTGTGAAAGTGAAGCAACACGCTCTAATTCTGCTTCTTTGTGCTGCTCCAACTCTGTCAGTTTGTTTTCACGCGCCTCAAGGTTTTTGTTTCTATCAGAAATACTTTGTTCTTTCTGCTCGAGTATTTTTTCTTTGTTGGTCAAATTGTCATCTTTACGATCAAGACTTGTCGCACGTTCTGTCAAACGACTTTCCAATTGCTTCAATTCTTGACGATCAGATTTAAATTCTGCCTCAACTTCTTCTCGATATTTTCTGGCTTCTTCTTTTGCCTCTAACAGTGCTTCTTTTTTAAGGGATTTACTTTCGCGCTTCACTTCTTTTAATAACAAATCCGCTTCGCGCTCAGCTTGTCCACGTAAATTAGTTGCTTCTTGTTCAGCATTTAAAAGAGTAAGTTCCGCAGCTTCTTTCGCAGATTTCATGCGAACTGTGATACTTACATATCCAATGACTAAACCAATGATGACGGCAAAAACACCTGCAAAAATCATTTCCATGTTTTTACCTCAAATTATTGATATTGAATTGTAAAATTCTTAATTATTTTATCATAAAAATCGATTTTTCACAAACTAAATTCTTATAAATACGTGACTGTTTTCACATTCTTTTTTGCAAATCCTTTTTCCTGACAGGCTTTGTTAAGTAGAAATTTTTTTCTTTGCTAGAGCAAAATATGGTATAATTTATTAAAAGCAAAAGGAGTTCTATTTATGGTCAAAGAAGTCATTGTTGAAAGTTTTGAGTTAGATCACACGATTGTCAAAGCCCCCTACGTACGCTTGATTGGCGAAGAGGTGGGACCTAAAGGGGACATCATTTCCAACTTTGATGTTCGTCTAGTACAGCCTAATGAAGATGCCATTCCGACCGCTGGACTTCATACGATTGAACATCTGCTAGCTAAGCTCATTCGTACTCGCATTGACGGCATGATTGATTGCTCACCTTTTGGCTGTCGGACAGGATTCCACATGATTATGTGGGGTCAGCATAGCTCAACTGAAATTGCCAAAATCATCAAGGCATCTTTAGAGGAAATTGCTGAAATAACCACTTGGGATGATGTCCCTGGTACGACTATCGAATCTTGTGGCAATTACAAAGATCACAGCCTTTTTTCCGCTAAAGAATGGTGCAAACTGATCTTAGAGAAAGGCATTTCTGATAATGCCTTCGAGCGTCATCTTGTATAAACTTAAAAATGTGTAGGAAATCTGAGATTTCCTACACATTTTCTTTTTATTGACGAATCAAATAATCAAATGCCCCCAAAGCTGCTGTTGCTCCTGACCCCATTGAAATAATGATTTGTTTATAAGCGCTATCTGTACAATCACCTGCTGCAAAAATTCCTGGCACATTTGTTGCACCATGTTTGTCAACAATGATTTCACCACGCTCATTTAAAGCAACTGAACTATTCTTAAGCCAATCTGTATTTGGCAAAAGACCAATTTGAACAAAGACACCGCTGAGTTCAATTTTATGTTCTTCATTATTCGCACGATCGAGATAAGTAATGGCTTCAACTTGATCGGAACCATGAATTTCTTTTGTAGCTACATTGGTTAGAACCGTCACGTTTTTAAGTTGCTGTACCCTGTCTTGCAACACTTGATCAGCTTTCAAAGTTGGTAGAAATTCTAGTACATAAACATGCTCTGCCAGACCAGCTAAGTCAATTGCTGCTTCAATTCCAGAATTGCCTCCACCGATAACAGCCACTTTTTTACCTGTAAAAATAGGACCATCGCAATGTGGACAATTGGTTACACCTTTCGTCCGGAATTCTTCTTCACCAGGAACATTAACATTTCGCCAGCGAGCACCAACAGAAAGAACTGCTGTTTTCGCTTTCAGAACAGCTCCATTTTCAAGCTCCACTTCAATCAAATCCTTTTTCTCGATGTTTTTCACACGTTGATTCTTCATGATATCAATTGGATATTTCTTGGCATGTTCTTCTACCTGCGCCATCAGCTTAGGTCCTTCTGTATAAGGAGTACCAATCATATTTTCAATACCAACGGTCTCCATCACCTGTCCACCAAAAGTTTCAACGACCATACCAGTACGAATGCCTTTACGAGCGGCATAAATCGCTGCGCTGCTTCCTGCAGGTCCGCCCCCAACAACCAACACATCAAATGGTTCTTTTTTGTCAAATTCTTCACTTGAAGCAGGTCCAGAAATCTTGTCGAGCAGTTGCTCAATGGTCATACGACCATTTGCAAATTCTTCACCATTTAGAAAAACCGTTGGGACAGCCATGATCTTTTTGTCTTCAACTTCTTGTCTAAACATGCCTCCTTCAACCATTGTGTGGCTGATATTAGGATTCAAAATAGCCAGCACATTGAGAGCTTGCACAACGTCTGGACAATTATGACAGGTTAAGCTGACATAAGTTTCAAAATGAAGCGGCTGCTTAATAGCTTGAATTCGTTTTATAACAGCATCTTCTACTTTTGGTGCGCGACCAGAGACTTGCAGCAAAGCCAGCACAAAAGATGTAAATTCATGCCCTAAGGGAAGTCCTGCAAACTGCACACGCCCTGCTTGCCCCACTTGTGTAACGGTAAAACTTGGCTTGCGGTTAGTCTCTATATTTTCCAGTGATAAACGTGGAGACATTGCTACAATTTCCTCTAGAAAAGCCCGCACCTGCTCAGAACGCTCATCTTGACCTAAAGAAGCTTGAAATACAACATCAGATTCTAAAAGTTCCAAGTATTGCTTCAGTTGTGCTTTAATTGTTTCATCTAAAGCCATATAAGCCTCCTTAAATTTTACCAACTAAATCAAGACTTGGAGTCAGTGTTTCAATTCCTTCTTTCCATTTAGCTGGGCAAACTTCACCTGGATGACTCCGAACATATTGTGCAGCATGGATTTTGTCAATCAAGACAGAAGCATCGCGCCCAACACCGTCTGCATTGATTTCAAGTGCCTGTACAACACCATCTGGGTCAATGATAAAAGTACCGCGTTGAGACAATCCACTTTCATCTAACACATCAAAACCAAGCGAAATAGCATGAGATGGATCGCCAATCATGATGTATTCAAGTTTTCCAATGGCATCTGAATGATCATGCCAAGCTTTATGTGTAAAATGCGTATCTGTTGAAACAGAATAAACTTCCACACCTAGTTCTTTAAGAGCTGCATACTGCTCTTGCAAGTCCTCCAACTCAGTCGGACAAACAAATGAAAAATCAGCAGGATAGAAGCAGATAACGCTCCAATGACCTTTTAAATCTTCACTAGAAACTGTGATAAATTTCCCGTTTCCAGCGTGATAAGCATCTGCTGTAAACTCGACAATTTCCTTACCAATAAGTGACATAAGATTACCTCCAAAATTAGTTTTATAATAAAATAAAAATCTTATAAACCCATTATAGCCTATAAGATTTTTAGTGTCTAATATCTTGCTTGAAAACGTTTCCTAATAATCCAAAGCATCTGCGTAACCCGCGCCATTTCCTACAAAATAACCCGTTTTACAGTTAATACTAAAGAGGTAGGTTCCGTCTGTTCTAAATAAATTGTAATAACCATTTCCGTTGATAATATTCACACGTTCAAGAATATAATTATCTCCTGTGAAATAGCCACGTTCCCGTGAGGTTGCTAAGATTTTTTCTAACACACCAGGATTGAAATTCCAAGCTGGATTATTACTGTCGTTAATTTTAGTTTGGTCGTATGGTACTCGACTTAAATGACGCTGTAAATTCGTGCCTGACGCTGGTGCTGCTGGAGCAGTTGTTTGCGCTGGTACAGAAGCTGGTTGTTCTGCTACAGGTGGTTGAGCGGAGCTTTGTGACGGTGCAGCGGCAGCCTCAGATTGAGGAGCTGGCGTTGCTACTTGCTGGCTCTTGCCTAAGCTAATCGCAGATTTCAACACCTTATCCAAGTCCGTATTTCCAGTTGTGACATCTGTAAATTTAGCATCAGCCTTAACCTTTGCTTTAGTATCCAAAACACCATCTGTAATAGCTGCTGAAGTGAATTGCGCATTCACATTTTGAACAGCCTCAACTTGTTTGACCAAGCTATCGTATTTTGCTTTGGCAACATTGTACTCGTTGGTGTTTTTTAATTTTTCTAGTGCTACTTTCAATTTATCTAAATTGCCAAAACTACTATTTTTCAAAGCTAATTTATTGGCATCTGTAAAGAATGAATCATAAAGATTATTAAAAGCCTTCAAATCCTTATTTTCAGAGCTAGAAGTAGTAGAAGATTTACTGGTTTGGCTCGTTGAATTTGTAGCTGGCTTTGCTTGCTTTCTATTCAACGACAGATAAACAGTCCCACCGATTAGAGCCAGTAAAGCAACACTCGCTGCAGAATAGAGGACGTTCTTATTTTTATAAAATGGAACTTTCTCCGTTTCCATTTCTTCATCTAACGCTGTAAAAGTCGGATAGCTTTCCGTTGACTCAGTTGAACTCACAGGAATATCATCCATTTCAGGCTGAATTGGTTCCATTATTTTTGTCTCAGCCTCTAACTCCTCTGGAGTTTGTGTACTGTTTTCTTCCGAAGTTTCTTGCGGTTCTGCTTCGCTGGCTGCAAGTGCAGCTACTGTTTCATCAAAGGCAGACTCCTCAGACGCTACCTCTGCAGATTCTAGGGGGGCTTCCTCTTGAACCTCATCGTGCATCTCCTGGATAAATTCTGCCAAGTCTAACTGGCTCAGTTGTTCTTGATCTTCTGCTTCAGACATTTCTTCTGCAGATTGAGCCGAAAATTTTCCAGCTTCAATTTCTTGACGGTGCTGTTTAATGTATTTATCCAGCACATTATCCTCTTCCGTCACTCCTGCTTCAAGTTCTTCGCTTTTTCGAGCAGCTTGACCAACTGTCATTTCTTTAGCTGTTTCAAAATCAAGAATTGATTCTTTTTCTTCTTGTTCTGGCAAATGTTTTTCGTCTTTACTCACGGCAAATCCTTTCTAATCTATCTGACGTTTGATTCTCTGACCAAAATATTGGTACAAATCAACTTTTAAAGTCCCGTTATAGAGTTTTCGTTTTTTATCGGCTTGACTGCCAAATTTTGCTTCAAACGCTTCATCACTCGTCAAGATAAACTTGCTCCACGTTTTTAGTGGTGCAAAAGTCTGCCCCATTTCTTGATAAAGCTTGGTTACAGAATCATCATCCAGCAATCTCTCTCCATAAGGGGGATTGGAAACAATGACACCATTTATCTTGTCGGTATGCAAATCCTGCAAGCGCATTTGCTTGAAAAGAATCTGCTCAGAAACACCTGCTTCTTCGGCATTTCGTTTGGCAATCTCCACCATACGTGCATCAATATCAGTTCCTAAAATATCAAGCTGAATGTCTTGCTTAATCTGTCCTAAAGCTCTAGCACGAACACGCCCAACCAAGTCTGAGTCAACCCAATTCCATTCTTCAAACGCAAAATGGCGATGAAGCCCCGGCGCCATATTCATGCCAATCATAGCTGCTTCAATACAGAAAGTTCCTGAACCACAGGTCGGATCAACCAAGGGCTTATCTGGATACCAATTGGATAAGAGCAGAATCGCAGCCGCCATATTTTCTTTAATCGGTGCGCCACCTTTTTCAGCCCGATAGCCACGTTTAAAGAGACTAGAGCCTGTCGTATCGATTAAAACAGTTGCCACGTCTTTCAAAATAGAAACTTCAATCTTGAACTCAGCTCCATTTTCCATTAGGGGAACACCCTCTGGTCGAGCATAGTGCTTTTGCAACTTTTTGACTACTGCTTTTTTAGAAATAGCTTGCACACTTGGTTCATTGTGAAGTTTTGATTTGACACATTTTGCCTTGGCAATTGGAAATTTTGCTCCAAGCGGTAAATAGTTTTCCCAATCCAAAGCAAAAACACTCTGGAATAATTCCTCAAAGGTCTTAGCCGGAAAACTGCCAACAACAATCTTAATGCGGTCTGCTGCACGCAACCAGAGATTAGTTTCAATAATGGTTTCAACAGTTCCGTCAAAACGCACGCGCCCATTTTCCACTTGACATTCTAAGCCAAGATTTCTGATTTCACGACCAACCACAGCCTCTAAACCAGCCGCAGCAGTCGCAATCAACTTAAATTTTGTTTTCATTCGTCCTCTCAAAATAAAAGCTAGCATAATACGCTAGCTAAACCTATATGCAACTTTCTATAAGCCATGTTTTGTTCCAGAAATAACTAGGTATCATTTCCTTCGATAATCATCTGTCTACTGTTTCCAGTCAGAATGCTGCGTTCGTTTCCACGCATTCCGTGCCCCGACCAAAGTTTGGGTTGCTAGCTTGAGGGGTTTACCGCGTTCCACTTCTTGTGTTTCCACAAAAACTACGTCACTGTGGCACTTTCAGGACTATTCCAGCATATCCAGAGACGTAGCTGTTTCGTCCGCCGTAACGATTTCTCGTCCCTAGGCTTATTGTTTCACCTAGCACAAACACTACGGGCATCACAGCCCGTGCTAGCATGGACTTTCCTCATGAAAATAAAATATTCTCACGCGATTATCCAAAAATTGCACATTACTTATTAAATTTCGTTATTTAAGATTTGCTTGCCGAATACTTCTTTTTCCAAACGATTTAAGCGTTTTAAAATATCAAAATTTGTCAGCGTAGCAGATGCCACTTGAGGGGTTTCCATGATAGATTGCGTCAAAGGTGAAGTTGCCGCCTCATTTGACTTTTTAGCGAGTTCTGCTTTCAAACGAGCATTTTCTTCACGCAGTTCCTTTACCAAAGCAGCATACGTTTCGTAATCTTTAATGACATCATCTAAAAATTCGTCCACTTCAACCTTGCTATATCCACGGACGCCAACTTTAAAATCTTGATCAAAAATATCTTTCGGTGTGTAAATAATACTAGCCATTTCTCTCTCCATTCTCGTTCATTACTTTAATTATATAAAAAATGAACCGCAAAAATCAAGGTTAAACATCTAATTTTCGGAAAAATTTTCTGCGACCTCATTCAAGTCATCAAATGTTAATTGTTTGATAAAATATTGTTCTTGTTTCTTCATCATTTGGTAAAGATATTTTAAATTTGTTTCATTTTCTTCATCATAAAAAATATAAGCCCCGTCTGTATTACTGAGTAGAAAGTGATTGTAATCACGAAATTGGCTGGGATTTTCATAATGAGGATAGGCGTATTTAACAAAATCCACCTGTTTAAAACGACTTAATTTTTCTTGATTGGCTTCATTCCAGTTTCCACCTTGATTCTCAAAAGTAAAAATCGTCGCAATTTGAAAATCGTAATCTTGCTGCAATTCCTTTGCAACTTCTAATGTCCAAATTTCAAAACCTAAATTCCCAGTGAAAATCAGCCACTCCGCACCTTCTTCCAATAAACGCATCAAATCTCGCTGAATGGCTTTTTTAATAATCTTGATTCGAGGGTCTTTGTCATTAAAAATTCCCAAATCAAAATTCCGATAACCCACTATTAGTACGCTAACCACTTAAATTATCCCTTTATTTCCTTTTTTATGTTATAATAGAGTGATGTTATTGTACCAATAAGGAGATATATGGTCAACTATCCACATAAAGTTCCCTCTCGAAATTCATTAAGACTTCCCAAAAAGAAGTCCGTTTGCTTTGCGAATCGGGGAATGTCGTTTGAAAAAATGATCAATGAAACGAATGATTATTATCTTAGTCACGATTTAGCGGTCATTCACAAGAAACCAACCCCTATTCAGATTGTAAAAGTGGATTATCCCAGACGTAGTCGAGCAAAAATTGTTGAAGCCTACTTTCGACAAGCCTCTACAACAGACTATTCTGGTGTCTATCAGGGATATTATATAGATTTTGAAGCAAAAGAAACACATCAAAAAGCTTCCATGCCGATGAAAAATTTTCATGCTCATCAAATCAAGCACATGGAACAAGTCGTCAAACAAGGAGGAATTTGTTTCGTTTTATTGCACTTTTCAGCCTTAAACTTGACATATCTGCTTCCTGCTCCTTATTTAATTAACTTCTTCAAGATTGACAAGGGGAAAAAGTCCATGCCACTTGACTACATTCAAAAGCATGGATATTCTATCTCACAGAATGGTCTTCCTAGCATTCCGTATCTTGAAATCATTCAACAAAATTTACTAGGTGGTAAAATAAATGAATAAGCAATCTTTACTGACAGCTGCAAAATATGTAGCTATCGGTCTCATTACATTATTTATGCTTGGAGTTGTAGCTGGTGGAGGAATTTTTCTCTATCAAGTTCACAAGGCACCTGCCTTGTCAGAAAAGAAACTAGTCGCCACAACTTCCAGTAAAATCTATGATAGTGAAAACAATCTTATTGCTGACTTAGGTTCTGAAAAAAGGGTCAATGCGGCAACAAGTGATATTCCAACTGACTTAGTACGAGCTATCGTTGCAATTGAAGACCACCGTTTCTTCAATCATCGCGGCGTGGACTCTGTTCGTATTTTGGGTGCTTTCTTGAATAATCTGCGCAGAGGAAATCGACAAGGAGGGTCAACGTTGACGCAACAGTTGATTAAACTGACCTACTTCTCCACTTCAAGTGCCGACCAAACACTATCACGGAAAATTCAAGAAGCCTGGTTAGCTGTTCAATTAGAGCGGAAAGCCACTAAGCAAGAAATTATTACATATTATGTAAATAAGGTCTATATGTCAAATGGTAACTACGGTATGCAAACAGCTGCTCAAAGTTATTACGGCAAAGATTTGAAAGATTTGAGCTTAGCTCAAACTGCTTTATTGGCGGGGATGCCTCAGGCACCAAACCAATACGACCCTTATACAAAACCAGAAGCTGCTAAAAATCGTCGCAATCTTGTATTGTCAGAAATGTATAAACTCAAATACATCTCTGCTGAGCAATATGAAAAAGCAGTCAATACACCCGTCACAGATGGTCTGCAAAGCTTAAAAAATTCAGCTTCTTATCCTGCTTACATGGATAACTACTTAAAGCAAGTTATTGAGCAAGTCCAAGAAGAAACGGGTTATAACTTGCTGACGACAGGAATGGAAGTCTATACAAACGTAAACAGAGCAGCTCAAGAGCGCCTTTGGAATATTTATAATAGCAATGAATATGTTGCTTATCCAGATGATGAATTACAAGTAGCTTCTACCATTATAGATGCTACAACTGGTAAGGTGATTGCTCAACTAGGCGCCCGAAATCAAGCTTCAAATGTTTCTTTTGGTACTAACCAAGCGGTTGAAACCAATCGCGACTGGGGCTCAACCATGAAACCGATCACGGATTACGCTCCAGCCATTGAAAATGGCATTTACACTTCTACGGCTGCTTACATTAGTGATGCTCCTTATAATTATCCTGGAACAACTACTCCAGTCTACAACTGGGATATGCGCTATTTTGGAAACATCACCATTCAGTATGCACTTCAAGAGTCTCGGAACGTTCCAGCTGTCAAGACGTTAGAAGCCGTCGGACTCAGCAAGTCTAAGAAATTCCTAAGCGGACTGGGCATTAATTATCCAGATATGGTATATGCAAATGCCATTTCAAGTAACACGACAAAATCCGATCGAAAATATGGTGCCAGCAGTGAAAAAATGGCTGCTGCCTATGCTGCTTTTGCAAATGGTGGAACTTATTACAAACCACAATATGTCAGCCGTGTTGTCTTTAGCGATGGAACCTCAAAAGATTTCTCTAATCAAGGTACAACCGCAATGAAAGAAACAACAGCTTACATGATGACAAATATGCTGAAAACAGTTCTTACATCTGGTACTGGGACCAATGCAGCTATATCTGGTGTCTATCAAGCTGGTAAAACAGGGACTTCCAACTATTCCGATGATGAATTGGCGAAACTAACGAAGCCTTATGGTGGCTCCAGTGTTGTAACTCCAGATGAACTCTTTGTTGGTTATACGCAGAAATATTCAATGGCGGTGTGGACAGGTTACACCAATCGTCTTACTCCCGTTCTGGACGATGGTGTGAAAGTCGCAACAGATGTTTACCGTGCGATGATGTCTTACTTGTCTGAAAGCGGGACAGAAGACTGGGAAATGCCTAGCGGCCTTTATCGTAGCGGAAATTATGTCTTTTTAGCCAATTCCACTAATAGATACCAAGGAAATTATTATAATTCTACTTCCAGTTCGAGCCTTGAAGAATCATCATCTTCTTCAAGTAGCCAAGAAAGTTCTACCCAAGAGTCATCAAGCAGCTCTGCTTCATCAAGTACAGAACCGAGTGCTTCTACGTCTGCAAGTTCTCCTAATAGCGGTGGAAATTCAGAAACTCCTCCTTCACGAAACCGATAATGAACAAGTTCCTGAAAGCCAAGCCGTTTAAAAGTTAACACCTTCAAATCAGAGTTTTGTAAAAATTAAAAAACACGAACAATCAAGACCAGTAAATAACTGGCTATAAGATTGTTCGTGTTTTTAATATTTCAATTCCTGATGAAATCACCATGAAGCAGTCTTATACCTTATGAAAATCTCTTCAAACTTTGTCAGTTTCGTCTGCGATCTCAAAAGCTCCTCTTTTAATCTGCTTACGGACTCATCTCTTAGTTTGCAATTTGATTTTCATTAAGTATCAAAATTTTTTATACCGCTTCTTTTTAATTCTTATTATTTACTAGCCAAAGCTCCCATTGGATCCCATGGGGCAAGTACTTTTGGTTCTGCTTCATAAGCAGCTAGTTCTTCTGCTGTTAAGAATTCCTTACGGACAACGATTTGATAAGTGTACTCGTCCATCCAGTCGTCGCTGGCAACAAAATAACCTTTGTCTCCGACTTTGTCACCCCAAGAATTTTCTACTTTCCATTTTGTTGATTTTCCATTTTCATCCAAATCAACACCTGTCAAGACCATAGCATGGGTCATGAGACTTTCGCTGTAATCCAAACGTCCTGCCTTATCTTGTGTCAATTCAATATCCATGCTTGATGTGAAATCGTACATGTCATTAACCATAACGCCCGCTTTGCGGTTGCTAGATTGACCGACATCAGAACCAAACCAAACAGTTTCTCCAGCCTGCATTTGAGCAATAGCCAGCTCTTTCAAACGCTCCATATTAACATTCAAATAACGAACATCACGTGCTCCTACGACATTTCCTAACATCTCAACTGTATAAGATTTGCCGTATGGTTTGTCAGCTGTAGGAGCATTGATGATTGAAACGTAGTCATCTAATTGAAGATTCACGTATTTTTTGTAAAATGCTTGTGGTGTCAGTCCACTTTCGCTGTGGAAATTGTTGTCTTTATCACGATAAGCAAAATCAAAAGTACGAGGTGGGAGTCCAAGTGACATTGCTAAGAAATTAAAGATTTCTTGCAAGAGCTCTTCTTTTTTAGCTTGAATAGCTGTCGCATCTGCTCCACTAGTAACCAAATCACGCAAGATTTGTGCATCTTGACGGAGTAATTTATTGAGATATTGGTTGAGCTCACGGCTATTGCTAGATGAAATGGATTCTGGGTAAACTGATTTTGGAACAACCCCATATTTTTCAAAAAGTGCCACAACCATATCCCATTGTCCGCCGTCTTGTTGAGGCGTATCTAAGAGGAATTTCACTTTGCGACTGGTTAAGTCTTGGTCAGCTGTTGCTAAGACTTGCTCTAAAAACCAGTTGGATTTTTCATATTTATCCCAAAAGAATGTGTGCGCTTGAGACAATTCAAATTCTTCCAATTGAAAGCCTGCAATCATTTTATGACGGAATGTATTGAGCGCTGCAAACATCCAGCAACGTCCAGACGCTTTTTGATTGCTGACTTTATCTTTGGTTAAGTCAATAGAAAACACAGGATTGTTTTCAATTGCACTGCTGCGTTTTTCAAGCGATGTTAATAAACCATTGTGGCTAACTGCATTTTCAATTGCAGCATACTTGGCAGTTGCTTCATAATTTGCATATAATTTATCTGTAAATTGTTGATCTATAGAATTCATAGATACCTCCTTCTAATTCTAAACACTATTATAGCTTATTTCCAAAAATCTTCAAACAAAAAGTTAGGCGCACCTAACTTTTTGTTATACAGCTGATTTTAGTAACCGACGTATTTTAAAAAACATAAGTCAGAACAATTCTCCTGCTTATTTCCAAAAATCATCGAAGATTGTAATCGGCAAATGACGTTTATGCTCGCCTTTGTGCCACCAAGATTCAATGGTAGCTTTCGATTGGTCAGAAATGGTCTTACCTTCCAAATAGTCATCAATTTCGTTATAAGTGACACCGAGAGCGACTTCATCTGCAATGCCTGGCTTTTCTTCTTCCAGGTCTGCTGTTGGTACTTTTTCATAGAGGGCAGAATCAGCGCCCAAGGCAGCCAACAGCTGTTTCCCTTGCCGTTTATTGAGACGATAAAGTGGCAGAATGTCTGCACCACCATCACCAAATTTCGTAAAGAAAGCTGTTACATTTTCTGCTGCATGATCTGTTCCGACAACTGCTCCTTTATAAGAGCCTGCTAAAGCGTATTGCGCAATCATGCGGCTGCGAGCTTTGATGTTGCCTTTATTGAAGTCTGAGACAGTCGCTCCTGTAGCCTTAACCGCTTTTGTCATAGCATCTGCACTTTCTTTGATGTTGACAACAAGACTGACATCCGGCTGGATAAAAGCAAGAGCTCGCTGTGCATCGTCTTCGTCAGCCTGCACCCCATATGGCAAACGCACTGCGATAAATTGATAGCTAGCATCGCCAGTCTCCGCACGCATTTCCTCTATTGCCAATTGCGCCAAACGTCCTGCTAAAGTAGAATCTTGTCCGCCCGAGATTCCCAAAACATAGGTTTTCAAAAAGGAATGTTTTTTAAGATAATCCTTTAAAAAATCAATGGATTTACGGATTTCTTCCTCTGGGTCAATGACAGGTTTCACGCCTAACTGCTGGATAATCGTTTCTTGTAAGGTCATTTTGTTTCTCCCATTTGATTCGCTTTTTTGCGCATTTGATCAATCAAATCAACCTTGTCTTGCCATACATCACGCGCCAAATCCACAGGATAATCTTGCGGATTGAGAACCCGTTTGTACTCGTCCCACAACTTGTCAAATTCCTTGCGAGCATATTGTTGGATTTCTGTTAAGGTTGGCAATTCATAGACAAGTTGACCTTGTTTAAAGATATCAACCAAAAGAGGTACTGCATCAAAATTTGTCACAGTTTTATTAATGTAAGTGTAGGTCGGATGGAACATTTCCAATTCGGTGATAGCATTCACATCTACACCATCATAAGTAATATAGTCTCCTTCTGACTTGCCTTTTGCACGGCTAGTAATCCGCCAAACTTGTTTTTTACCCGGCGTTGATACTTTTTCCACATTATTAGAGAGCTTAATCGTATTACGCAAATTGCCATGTTCATCTTCAATAGCCACAATCTTATAAACGGCTCCCAGTGCTGGTTGGTCATAAGCCGTGATGAGCTTAGTTCCAACACCCCACACATCAATCTTGGCCTTTTGCATTTTTAAGTTGAGGATTGTATTTTCATCCAAGTCGTTAGAAGCGTAGATTTTAGCATTTGGAAAACCAGCTTCATCCAACTGCTGGCGAACTTTTTTAGAAATATAAGCCAAATCCCCTGAATCAATCCGCACTCCAAGGAAATTGATTTTATCCCCCATTTCACGCGCTACTTGAATCGCTGCAGGAACACCGAGGCGGAATGTATCATAGGTATCCACCAAGAAAACACAGTCATGGTGCGTTTCAGCATACGCCTTAAAAGCTTCATAGTCATTTCCATAGACTTGGACGAGAGCATGAGCATGCGTTCCTAAGACTGGAATATCAAAGAGCTTTCCAGCACGAACATTACTGGTTCCATTTGCTCCACCAATCACTGCCGCACGAGTTCCCCAGATAGCCGCATCCATTTCCTGTGCTCGGCGTGTACCAAATTCCATTAAAGGCTCATTTTCGATGACTGAGCGAATCCGAGCTGCTTTTGTCGCTACCAAGGTTTGATAGTTGACAATGTTTAATAAGGCAGTTTCCACTAATTGACATTGAGCAAGAGGACCTTCTACTTGAACAATGGGTTCATTGGCAAAGACCAAGTCTCCCTCTTGTGCAGAACGCACTGTTAATTCCAATTTCAAATTTGCTAAATAGTCTAAAAATTCTTCATCATAGTCAAGAGAACGAAGATAGGCAATATCACTATCTGAAAATGTCAAATGATTTAAATAATGAACCATCCGCTCCAAGCCAGCAAAAACCGCATAGCCACTATGAAAGGGCTCTTTCCGAAAATAAACTTCAAAAACAGCTCGTTTATTATGAATATTTCTTCTAAAATAAACTTGCATCATGTTGATTTGATACAAATCCGTATGCAAGGTTAAACTATCATCTGGATACATAACGACTCCTTGTAAGATGTATTTTTACTTATTATACCACAAATCAAAAGAGCAAGAGGAAATCTTGTTCAACTTTAGGTGTTTAAATAACTATTCTCAAGTTTTCTGTTGTATTGCGCTGTTTAAATTTTCAGTTTTAAAACATCTTAAAAACCAAGGTGCATTTGGAACAACTTTAAAAAAGTCGCAAATTTATCCTTGGTTTTATTATATTATTATTTATCTTTAAATTTCAATTGGCTATAAATACCAAATACAAGTATCCAAATAGCTGAACCGATTGCTCCTACAACGGTTGATTTTTGTAAAAAGAGGGTTATAAATACAAAGGCAAAGAAGAGCAAAGTAAGAGGATTGAGAAACTTATAGGCTGGCATTAGATAGCCATCTGCCATAAATTCTTTTGATTTTCTGTATTTCAGGTGAGCAATCATAGTGAGTGCATAGATAGCAATATAAACTCCTGATGAAGAAGCAGTAATCAAAGCAAAGGAGTCTGATACTCCTGGTAATACCTGAATAAAAGCAGCTAATGCAATCACTACCGCTGAGGTCAAAATAGCGTTTTGCGGAACATTTTGTCTGGATAATTTCCCAGCACCGATTCCATTCAAAAAGCGATTAGGTGAATCATGTGCAATTTGATACAAATGACGCCCAGTCGAATACAAGGTAGAGTTCAAAGCTGAAGCAGCTGAAGTCAATACGACAAAGTTAATCAAAGCTGCAGCCCATTTAAGGCCTGCCAACTTGAAAACAATCACAAAGGGAGAATCTGTGGTTGCTAAATCCCGCCAAGGGATAATCGCCATAATTGCAAGCAAAGAGCCACCGTAGAAAAGAACGATCCGCAAGGGGATTTCTTTAATAGCCTTTGGCAATACCTGCCGAGGATTTGCCGTTTCAGACGTTGTGATTCCAATAAATTCAATAGCTTGATAAGCAAAGAAGACCATTTGAAAGCCCATGACAAAACTCATAAAACCATTAGGAAATAATTGGAAATTTTGACTGATATTGCTGATGCTGGCTACACCATTGGGCGTTTTAAAGCCTGTCAACACCATAAAAATCGCTGTCACAATCAAAGCAATAATCGCTACAATCTTGACCATGGCAAACCAAAATTCAACTTCACCAAAAACTCGGACTGCAATCAGATTGACCATACTCAAAACAGCAAGGAAGACGATTTGAATCAGCCATGCTGGCCAAGTCGGAAACCAAAATTGGACGTACTGTGCAACTGCCGTGATTTCTGCCATACCGATAAAAATGAGGGAAATCCAATAGGACCAACCAGAAAAATAACCCCAGCCATTCCCAAGATACTTGGTAATGAAGTTGATAAATGTGTGCTGGTCTGGATCATAATACAACATCTCTCCAATCGCCCGCATCATCAAATACATAAAGACGCCGGTCAACATGTAAATGAGAATAATTGACGGCCCTGTCAGACTAATCGAACGTCCTGCTCCTAAAAAGAGACCCGTTCCAATTGTCCCAGCAATAGCAATGATTTGGACATGACGATTTTTTAAGCCACGTTCCATTTTATTCTTATTATTTTCAGAATTCTTTTCACTCATACGAAGCCTCCTTTTCACATGAACTTTTCCATTGTACCACAATTCTGACAATTTCACTAGTCATTTATGAGAGCACGAGAATTGAACAAATCAAAAGAAACCCTTTCATTTCCAATCCTCCAATGCATTACTGGTTTTTCATTAAGCAAAAAGAAGCTGGAATAAGTGCTCAGCTTCCTTTGTTTATATCGTGCGTTTAGAGTACACTTAATGCTGGAACAAAAGTCTAAAGACATTCGCTTTACAAGTTCGAAAGAATACCTTTGTCAAACACTTCGTTTTTTATCCACCACCTAAACTGCTGAGAAGCCTTGCGTGGCTGAGACTACGAAACAAAAATTTTCAAGATGATTTTGGTCTTTCGCTCTAAAAATTCTCTGTGATATACTTGTAGACTTCTTGCCCTGCAACCGCTCCGTCACCGACAGCTGTCGTTACTTGGCGAAGATCTTTTTCGCGAACATCTCCAATAGCATAGATGCCAGAAATAGCCGTTTTCATATGATTATCGGTTACAATCCAGCCTGCTTCATTGGTAATGCCCAAATCTTTGGCAAACTCACTAACTGGATCTAAACCAACATAGATAAAGACACCGCCAAATTCATGTTCAGATATTTCACCCGTTTTGACATTCTCTACCATAACGCTGCTAACGCGCTTGTCACCTTTGATTTCCTTCACAACTGAATCCCAGATAAAATGAATTTTTTCATTGGCAAATGCACGTTCTTGCAGTAACTTTTGGGCTCGCAATTCATCGCGCCGATGAACAATGGTCACCGTTTTTGCAAAACGAGTCAAAAATACAGCCTCTTCCACTGCAGAGTCGCCTCCGCCGACCACAAGTAAATCTTCATCTCGGAAAAAGGCTCCGTCACAGACTGCACAGTAAGACACCCCGCGGCTGTTTAATTCTTCTTCACCCGGAACTCCTAGATGACGATGAACAGCTCCAGTCGCAATAATAAGCGTCTTGGTTTCAAAAATCTCATCTTCTGTAAAGACTTTTTTTATTGCTCCTTGGTGTTCGATTTTTTCAACAGAGCCAAACAAATGCTCCACTCCCAAATTTTCGAGCGGTTCAAACATTTTTTCGGCTAGTTCTGGACCACTGATATTAGCATATCCAGGATAATTTTCAATATCTGAGGTATTGTTCATTTGTCCGCCTGGAATGCCACGTTCCAAAAGAGCCACTTTAAGATTACTTCTAGCAGCATAAAGCGCAGCTGTCATGCCTGCTGGTCCAGCTCCAATAATAATTGTGTCGTACATAAATTTACTTCCTTTATTGTAATCACTGTTATTCTAACGTTATTAAGCTCTTTTTTCAAACATTATGCTCTGAAGATAAGCAGAATCCCCATCATTGCAAAGGATAAAATCGGAATCGTCATCACTGCAATCAATAGCATATCATACAGATGAGCTTGTCGATCTTTGATTGTTTTATCAACACGGCGAACAGCACGCAGCCCAATCCATAATCCGAGAAAACTCCCTACCAATAGCGCCGTAATCAGTAAACTCTCTAGATAGAGTAAAAAAACTTGAGACAGCATAGTCACTCCTCTATTCCCTAATTTTTGTTAAAGGCATTCAAAACAAATGCCGCAAACTTGAAAATAAACCCAGCTAGCAAGGCCAACTGGGCTTCTTTTTCTATTATATCAAATATATGTCCGTTTGTAACTGGCAAAAAATTCTTTTGTGCGTTCTTCTTTAGGGTGGTTCATTATTTCATCTGGAGTTCCCATTTCAATAATGTGCCCCTTATCCAAAAACAGCACTTTATCTGCCACTTGCGAAACAAAAGACATGTCATGGCTGACTAAAATCATGGTCTGACCAGCCTTGGCTGCATCTGCAATGGATTTTTCAACTTCCCCTACTAGTTCAGGATCAAGCGCTGATGTTGGCTCGTCTAAAAGCAAAACATCTGGCTTCATCGCAAGCGCACGCGCCAAAGCGACACGTTGTTTTTGTCCACCTGACAGATGACGAGGATAGTGATTTTCACGATCTGACAGACCAACTTTTGCTAGTTCTTCTTTGGCAAGATTCGTCGCTTCTTGGTCTGATAATTTTTTTACAACCAATAAACCTTCTTTGACATTGTCCAAAGCCGTCCGACGCTCAAAGAGATTAAACTGCTGAAACACCATAGCTAACTTTCGTCGCAAGGTTAGGATTTCTTCCTTGCTAATCGTAGAAAAATCAACAGTAAAATCATCAATGGCAATCGTGCCGCTGTCTGGCTGTTCCAGATAATTCAAACTGCGTAAGAAAGTGGATTTCCCCGCACCAGATGAACCAATTAAAGCAACCACTTCTCCTTTTTGAATCTCTAAACTAAGATTGTTTAAAACCATTTGTCCAGAAAAGGATTTGCTGAAATTTGAAATACGAATCATTATCGAACATCTCCTTTCGCCTGTATTTGTGGATTGAGATTATCAGGCGCTTCAATCGCCATTTTCTTTTCGATAAACCGCCCAAATGCTTCAATCACAATATTCACGCCCCAATAGACAAGAGCAACCGAGATAAAGCGCTCGAAGTAGCGATAATCTGCACCACCCAAAATCTGCGCTTGAGCAAAAATCTCAACAACTCCTGCACTGAAAGCCAAGGAAGTTCCTTTGGTCAAGCCAATCAAAGAGTTAATCAAGGTCGGTGTGGCAACCACTGCGGCATTGGGAATAATAACACGGCGGTAAACCTGTCTGTTTGTCATTCCCAAACTACGAGCCGCTTCAATTTCTCCAGCATCAACAGACAAAATCGCCGCTCGAATGGTTTCACTAGCGTAAGCCGCTTCATTAAAAGCAAAAGCTACAATGGCAAATAGATAGGCTGGAATAGCATTGATATTCAGACCCGTACCGAATCGCAAGTTGATGGCCTTCAGAAGCAAAGGAATCCCATAATAAGTCAGCATGAGCTGAACAAGCACTGGTGTCCCTCGCAAAAAACTAACGAAAAAAGCCTGCAGAGGATATAAAATTTTCACACGGTTGATTTTGACAATAGCAAAAATGAGAGCCAAAATCAAGCCAAAAAAAGCTCCTCCTAAGGTCAGTAGTAGTGTTGTTGGTAATTTTTCGATAATTCTTGGTAGTCCGTCAAACACAGAGCGCCAGCTAAAAAGCTGTCCGTCTGGAATCTTTTGAACCAATTCTTGATACCAATTAGAGGTTAAAACCGCTGTTGTAACAATCATAGTAACTTCCCTTTCTCGATAATGTCTAATTCTATCACAATTTTTTTATTTCACCAATTATTTACTACGATAAAAATAGACTAGCAAGACTAGTCTATCACATTCGTTCTCTAAAGAATAATTGTTTTTATTTATGAGAGTGATAAAGAAATTTTAAGACTAAAAACTTTGACGTTTCGCTTTTCTTTCTGCACGACCGCGTGCGCGATTTTCAGCTCTTTTTGTCTTACGGCGTTTTTCATTGACAGCCCACTGGATTTTTTTCTTATAGCCCGGTTTGATTTTCTTCTTTTTCTTTTTAACCAGACCAATCATTTCCGTGTCCAATTTTTCCTGCGCTTTTTCACGATTGGCACGACGATCGCGGTCATAGGTATCTTGAAATTCTCCGTTTTTAATCATCTTGGGAATGAAGTGAATGCCCAATTTTTCCAGCTCACGAATATCTGAATCATCGCTCGGTTGATAAAGTGTAATGGCTGTTCCCGATAGACCATTTCTGCCAGTTCGTCCCACTCGGTGAACGAAGAAGGACAAATCTTGCGGAATCGCATCATTGATGACATGACTAACGCCTTCAATATCAATTCCCCGCGCAGCTAAATCTGTCGCAACAATGTATTCAAAATCTAGGTTCTTCACCTGATTCATAATCCGTTTTCGCTCCCGCGGTGCAATATCCCCATGAATCTTTGCCACCTTGAGACCTTGCGCTGTCAAATAGCTATGCAATTCATCCGCTCGTGTCTTAGTATTGACAAAAATCATAGCTAGATAAGGCTGTAGGAGCTGTGTGATTTTATAAATTTGCGCATTCTTATCACGTCCTTTTGTTGAAATCAGCCAATTTTCAATAGTATCTGAAATAACCGTTTTGGTTTTGATTTGCTCAATGACCGGGTTGGATAGATATTTTTTTAAAAATGGCTGCAATTTTTGCGGAATGGTCGCAGAAAAGACTAGAAATTGCAAATCCTTCGGCAAACTGGACGCAATCTTATCCACTGTTTCTAAAAAGCCCATATCCAAGGTCATATCTGCTTCATCAACGACAAAGGTATTCGCCTTATGAATGGCTAAGTCACCTGATTCGACCAAATCATAAATGCGTCCTGGTGTGCCAATGACAATATGTGGTTGACTGGAACTCAATTTCCCAATCTGACGATTTTTATCCGTCCCACCGACATAGTTAGCAACTCGAATTTCCTTATCAGAAAAAGCAGCAATTTGGCGTGCAGCCTGATAAATCTGCCTAGCCAACTCACGACTAGGAGCGGTAATAACGACCTGAACACTATCTGCATCTTCATTCAGCTTTTGAAAAATCGGCAGCAAGAAAGTGTGTGTTTTCCCTGAACCTGTTTTGGACTCTCCCACCAAGTCACGACCAGCAAGCACAACCGGAATGAGTTTTTCCTGGACTTCTGTTGCCTCAACAAAGTTCAAATCCTTGAGTGCTTCTTGAATATAATCTTTAAACTTAAATTCTGTAAATTTCATGTTTTCCTCTATTCGTCTCTTATCCTATCTATTATACCAGAACTTGCTTTAAAAATAAAAATGAATCATGTTTTTCTCTTCTTATTTCCTCCCTTTTCTATGAAGCTCTCCTTATTTTATGATACAATAATAATAAGTTTACAAAAAAGGGATGACCATGAAAAAATTTATTATTACTCTTGTAACGACTCTCTTGATCTTCCTAGCTCCTACAGTTTTAGCGGACAACTTTGAAGTAGGTGCTAAGCATGCTATCGCAGTTGATGCTGCAACTGGAAAAATCTTGTATGAAAAAGATGCTAATCAGCCAGTTGAAATTGCTTCTATTACTAAACTACTAACAGCCTATTTAGTCTATGAAGCGATTCATCAAGGAAAATTCACTTTACAAACTTCCGTAGATATTTCTGACTACCCTTATCAACTAACCGTTAATCCAGACACCAGTAACGTTCCTTTGGAAGCTAGAAAATATACTGTCGAAGAATTGTTAGAAACTTCTTTAATAGCAAGTGCTAATAGTCCAGCGATTGCCTTGGCTGAAAAAGTTGCCGGTAGTGAGAAAAAATTTGTGGATTTGATGAAAGCTAAATTGCAACAATGGGGAATCAAAGATGCTACTATCGTCAATGCTTCTGGGCTGAATAATTCTGTTTTAGGAGAAGAACATATTTATCCTGGTTCAGGAAAAGAAGACGAAAATAAAATGAGCGCCCACGATGTTGCAATTATTGCTCGGCGTTTAATCCTTGATTACCCAGAAGTTCTAGAAATCACCCAAAAAGCTACGTCTAACTTTGCAGGCATGACGCTTACATCGTCCAACCACATGCTCAAAAATATGCCCGCCTTTCGAGCTGGAGTAGATGGCCTCAAGACTGGAACTTCTGATAAAGGAGGCTCTTCCTTTGTCGGAACAATCCAGCAAAGAGGGATGCGTTTGATTACGGTTCTCCTCAATGTTGATCATGCAGATGAGGATGAGAATGCCCGCTTTACAGCTACCTCTAGATTTATGACCTATATTTATCAGCAATTCACAGTCCAAACTCTTGTGAAAAAAGGTGAAGCCTACAATAAAAGCTCTGCTCGCATCATTAATGGGCAAAAAGATGAAGTCACTGCTGTTGCTAGTGAAAAACTCACCATTGTGCGGAGATACAATCATAAAAAACCGACTGTCCATTTTTCAACTGATAAAAACGGTTATCCCACTCCTTTAAAAAAGGGTGTCGTTGTTGGGAAATTGACCTATACTGATAATGATTTGATTGGAAAAGGCTATCTTGACAAGAAACCACCAACTATTTCCATGCTTTCAGCGGAGAAAATTGGTCGTCCTTTCTTCCTCAAATCATGGTGGAATGAATTTGTCCAATATGTCAATGAAAAATTATAAACGAGCGAAATAGAAATCAGTATTTCGTAGAAGCTTGATTTCATCGTTCATCTCCGCATAGCTCGAAAGACTTGAGGAAGCTTTTGAGGTTGGAAATAAGCAAATGTAACTTAATGACAAATGGGCTGTAAAAGTTGATATAGAACATATTATAGCTCATTCAATAGTAATTGGGAATGTGACAAAACTCAAAATCAAAAATTTTTAGTTTGTAGTCTCATTCCCACAAGGTTGCTCAACAGCCTGAGAGACTGTCGAGGTGGCAGATAAAGAAAACAAAGTTTTCGTCAAAAGTACTCTTCCAAGCTTGAAAAGCGAATCGCCTTGAGACTTGCTTTTCAAGCTCTATCCGTAACCTCAACGCAGTGCTTTGAGCAATTAGCTACTGCGTCTGTAATGCTAACGATATAAACAAAGAAAGCTGAGCACTTTTGTCTCAGCTTATTTATTTTAGCTTCATTTACTCAACTTTTCAGAATTTCCAGCTTCCTCAATCGCCTTTTTAAGAGCGTTCCAACCTAAGGTTGAGCATTTGATGCGTTGAGGGAACTTAGCAACACCAGCTAAAAAAGCTGCGTCTCCTAGTTCCTTTTGCTGCTCATCGTCCTTACCTTGCACCATTTGAGAAAAAATTTCTGCCAAAGCTAGCGCTTCATCCTTCGTCTTCCCTAGGACTACATCCGTCATCATACTGGCTGAAGCTGTAGAAATACTGCAGCCAGAATTCACAAAGGCAATATCTTCAATCATGCCCTGCTCATCAAATTGAACCGACAGGCTGATGACATCACCGCACGTAGGATTGTTGAGACTAACTTGTTCTACACCCTCCAATCGACCTTGATGATGAGGGTGAGCTGAATGGTCCGTCACAACTGCTTTATAAAGACTATTTAATTTAGAAAGTGCCATCGAAAAACTCCTTTGTTTTCTGTAAAGCTTCAACGAGCTTATCGCAATCGGCTTTGGTATTATACAGATAAAAGCTAGCCCGAACAGTTGCTGCCACTCCTAGGTAACTCAACAAAGGTTGAGCACAGTGATGTCCAGCCCGTACAGCCACGCCTTCATAGTCCAGAGCTGTTGCTACATCATGAGGGTGAAGCCCAGCTAGATTAAAAGAAATAACACCCGACCGCTGAGTCAAGTCCTCCGAACCATAAATGGTAAGCCCCTCAACAGCTTGTAATTTTGGAAATACGTAAGCTATCAATTCCTGCTCATACTGATGAACTGTTTCCATTCCAATCTTGTCCAGATAGTCAATGGCGGCAGCTAGACCTATAGCACCAGCTATATTGGGTGTGCCTGCTTCAAACTTCCAAGGTAGTTCTTTCCATGTCGCTTCTTGTTCATAGACAAAATCAATCATTTCCCCACCAAATTCGACAGGCGACATTCGCTCAAGTAGCTCTTCTTTGCCATAGAGAACACCGATACCAGTCGGACCTAGCATCTTGTGACCTGAAAATGCAAAGAAATCAACGTCCAAGTCTTGTACATCAATCTTCATGTGAGGAACTGATTGAGCTCCGTCCACCACTAAAAGAGCATTTGCCTGGTGCACTAACTCTGCTATTTCTTTTATGGGATTCACCACACCTAGTACATTAGAAACATGCGCCAAAGCAACAAATCGCGTCTTTTCAGTCAATTTCGACCGAAAGTCAGCGAGATCTAACATACCGTCTTTCAGATAAGCATAAATCAATCTAGCACCTGTTTCCTTACAGGCTTCCTGCCAAGGAATGATATTGGAATGGTGCTCCATAACGGAAATCAGCACTTCGTCGCCTGGCTGCAAGACACTTTCGGCATAACGCGCTACCCAATTGAGTCCCGTTGTCGTTCCTCTCGTAAAGAGAACTTCTTTCGTTGAAGCGGCATGGATAAAGGAGCGCACTCGTTCCCGCGCAGCTTCATAAGCTGCCGTTGCCCGTTCTGCTAGTGTGTGAACACCACGATGAACATTGGCATTGTCTTTTGCGTAATAAGCTGCAATCGCCTCTAATACCTGCGTAGGCTTTTGGGTTGTAGCCGCATTGTCCAAATAAACCAAGGGCTCATCATTGACGATTTGATCCAAAATTGAAAAATCTTTCCGAAGGACTTCTACATCAAGTTTAGACATTTCTTTTCCTATCTCTTATTTCTTAGCCAAAATTTCATCAATATTTTCAATCATCTCAGCACGCACTTCTTTGACTGGAATTTCAACGATAACAGAGCCTAAGAAGCCACGCACAACTAAACGTTCCGCAGTCGCCTTATCCAGTCCCCGACTCATGAGATAGTACATATCTTCTGGATCCACCTGACCGATAGACGCCGCATGCCCTGCTGTCACATCATTTTCATCAATCAAAAGAATAGGATTAGCATCTGAACGTGCTTTATCAGACAACATGAGCACTCGACTTTCCTGTTGAGCATCTGCTCCCTTGGCTCCCTTGATAATGTGACCGATTCCGTTAAAAGTCAACGTTCCCTTTTCCAAAATCACTCCATGTTGGAGGATATTACCAATCGAATTGCAACCGTAGTTGGTGACTCGACTGTCAATCCCCTGAATCTGCTTACCACGAGAGAGAGCCACCACTTTCATATCTGCATGACTTCCGCGCCCAAATAAATCACTGTCAAAATCAGCAATCACATTGCCTTCATTCATGACCCCAATTGCCCAGTCAATCATTGAATCATCGTCCAACTTACCCCGACGACTGATATAAGCTGTGACATTTTCACCCAATCGATCAATAGCTGAAAACTTAATCTGAGCACCAGCCTGTGCAATCACTTCCACCGTGATATTTGCTGTTGCAGAAAGACTGCCAGAACCATAGGTCTCCAGACGCTCTAAATAGGTGAACTTGGAGTGTTTCCCTGCGATAATCAGAATATGCTTGTTAAATGGCACATCACTTTCACTATCTTGGTAAAAAATGCCTTCAATGGGCTGATTGATTTCAACATTATCCGGAATATAGAGCACCGCTCCACTATTGAAATAAGCTGTATGGTAGGCTGCCAGCTTATCTTCATCATATTTAACTGAAGACATAAAATACTTTTCCATGATTTCTGGAATTTCCTCAAGAGCAGTGTAAAAGTCTGTAAAGATAACTCCTTGCTCCGTTAGTTCAGCCGGCAATTGCTCTAAAACAGTCTGTGTTCCAACCTGAACCAATGTCAAATGGTCATTCAGTGCTGTAAAATCAGGCACATTTGCAAGAACCTCACTTTCTGACAGCGTGCCGTCTCCCAAATTCCAGCGGTGAAATTTCACCCGCTCAATAACAGGCAGTTCCAACTTATCTATTTTATCAAAGGCAGCTTGACGGAGATTTGCCAACCACTCAGGCTCCGCATGCATTTGTGAAAAATGTTTAATGGTTTCTTTTGTCATTTCATTCTCCTATCTTTTCTAAGTAAAAAGAAAGGTTGACTAGACTTCTTCTTGGTAATCAAAACCAAGTTCTTCAGCCAATTTGGCATAACCTTCCTGCTCCAAACGAACAGCTAATTCCGGACCACCAGAAGCAACTACACGCCCATCCATCATGATATGGACCACATCAGGCGTAATATAATTCAACAGACGTTGATAGTGCGTAATAATCATAGCACCAAAATGTTCACCACGCATAGCATTGACGCCCTTAGACACTACTTTCAGTGCATCAATATCTAGTCCAGAGTCAATTTCATCCAGTAGCGCAAAAGTTGGCTCTAGCATCAACAATTGCAAGATTTCATTGCGTTTCTTTTCACCGCCAGAAAAGCCTTCATTCAGATAACGCTCGGCCATTTCCTCTTTCATATTCAGCAATTCCATTTTTTCGTCCAATTTCATGATGAAATCACGAACAGAAATTTTTTCGTCGTCTTCTTTACTTGCATTCATAGCTGCACGCAAAAATTCTGCATTGGTAATGCCTGGAATTTCACTTGGATACTGCATAGCAAGAAAAAGCCCCATGCGAGCTCGTTCGTCCACATCCAATTCTAAAATATTGACACCGTCAAAGAGAACTTCCCCTTCGGTTACCTTGTAATTTGGATTTCCCATAATCGCTGCTGATAAGGTGGATTTTCCCGTACCGTTTGGCCCCATAATGGCGGCTACTTCTCCTGTTTTAAGAGTCAGATTAACTCCTTTTAAGATTTTCTTTCCTTCAATTTCTACATGGAGGTCTTTGATTTCTAACACAGACATGGCAAACTTTCCTTTCTTCATATCCATAATCTACCTTACCAGTATAGCAAAAAAAAGCCAAAAAGGCTTTGATTTTGTTTAAGTGCGAGTCTACTTCTTTTTTCTATTTCTGAACTTTGTTCTGATTTCTTCCCGATAAGCAGAATTTCCGATAAAACGAAGGATATTGAGTAGCGGTGTTCGATTTGGACCCAGAACACCAATTAGTTCTACCAAAAGTTCCACTCCAAAAAGTAGTCCAATAATTAACAGTGTCCCACCAATACGGCTCGAAACATTTAGCAAAAGAGAAATCATGGCAAAAATCATAGAAATGCCATAAATAACCAAGACTGTCCCACGATGTGTTAAGCCCAAGGATAACAGCCGATGATGAAGATGTCGCTTGTCTGGTGTATAAAATTTTTGTCCAGATAAAGTTCTACGCACAATCGCTAAAAATGTGTCTGTAATCGGCACTCCCAGAATAATCATCGGAGTAATCACAGCGACAGCTGTCGCATTCTTCAAACCTTGAAGTGATAAAACTGCAATCATAAAACCGATAAACAGCGCTCCTGTATCTCCTAGATAAATGATAGCTGGATGATAATTATAAGGAAAAAATCCCGCGATAGACATGACCAGAACAAAAATAGTTAAGGTTAGAAAGACATTGTGATCTGGCAAGAAAAAGTAGGAAACAATCCCCATTGTCACCAGCGAAATAATGGATACACCACTCACTAATCCGTCCAACCCGTCAATCAAATTAACGGCATTGGTAATCGAAATAATCCAGATAACGGTTAAAATGAAAGACAACCAAGGAGCAAAGTGCAGCAGCGGCCCACCAAAAGGGATTTTAAAATGATTCAAACGGAAATCCGTCAATAGCCAAATCAAACTGGCAGCCAACACAATTCCTGACATCTTTGCTAAAGGCTTCAACTCTTTCACATCATCAATAATGCCTGTTAAGGCAATGATGCCGCCTCCTAAGACAACAGGCCAAATATAATCAAAATAACTTTTTCCATGAAAGGTTGCCTGCACAATCATCGGCATAAAAACAAGCGTAGCAACCGAAAAAGCAATGACAATAGCTAAACCGCCGCTGCTTGGCATCGGCTTTTTGTTGATTCTCCGAGCATTTGGATAATCAACCGCACCTATTTTAAATGCCAATAGACGCACCAAAGGCGTGAGAATCACACCGATGAAAAAGGTTCCAAGCAACACCAAAATGAATTTTAAAGGGAAGGGAATCATAAGCATTTAACCTTTTTAAGACTGGCAACCGCCTCGTTGACAAGCAATAAGTAACCGTGCTCTTGCAAAACAGCTCTTGTCACATCCGTATCTTCTGCATGCTCACGCATCAAAGCCAGGAGCCAAGCTGGATAACGCTTTGGACGCCCTTCAATATCAACCAAGATTGTCAAATAATAGTGGTCGTCCATTTTGTACAACTCCGAAGTATTGACAGCATAATCTACTGTCTTAGAAAAAACAATTGCTTCTTTCAGGCTGGAAAATTTCAAAATGTAATAAATATATTTCTGCGTTAGTTCGTCACTATTTTCCTCTGACTCCATATCAGAAGTGCTTGTGTTATCGTCTGCTTCCGCCGTTTCCAAAGAACGAACAGCCTCCATATCGTCTTTACTTTTCTCAAAAATATTTTTTTCTAATGTCTTTAAAAATTCATCAGGAGACATTTGAGACAACTCTTCTACATCTGGCAAATCCGCCAAATCATCGAAGTTCAGATTCTTATCAATCTTAGACTTGGTGACAAAGACATCCAATCGGTCGGGCTTTGGTGTCACACGAAAACTGAGCATGCCACTATCTAAAAAGCTCTCTGGCATTTCCAACTCATCTAAAATCGCATAGAAAAACTCTTCTGTTTTTTCTTGTGGGACTAGAAAATCTGCCATTTCCATCCCACGTTCCTCTAAATCCTCTAATTTTATTGTGATTTTAATCGTTGTATCACTAATTTGCTTCATTTCCATAGCATTACCTCATACTTCTAGTCTTTTCATTATACTAAAATTTCGGGTTTTTTACAAAAAATAGACAGCCTTTGTTTTCTTTTGCAATTCAAACTTCTAAGAGACATTTTGCCTCAAGAACTTTTGAACTTCAAAATAACAAAAAGCGCCCACTAGAGCGATTTTTATCTATTTTGTCCCCTCTCGAGGTAATATGGGTTACTAACAAGATAAGAATACGGGAAAATTGATTCATTATATTGTTTCCATCCCCTCTCGAGGTAATATGGGTTACTAACGAAAACAGTTTACAAGATGTTCTACTAATTGTGTTTCCGTCCCCTCTCGAGGTAATATGGGTTACTAACCGAGAAAGCATAGCACGAAGTCGTTTATATATTAAATTTCCGTCCCCTCTCGAGGTAATATGGGCTACTAACCACACACACACACACAGTTTCCGTCCCCTCTCGAGGTAACATGGGTTATTAACACGCTGGCTACTCGACTTTATGATGCTACTAAATCTGTTTCCGTCCCCTCTCGAGGTAACATGGGTTATTAACCCTATATCTTGTATCAAGCTTCAGAGAATGACCCCTAAATCTTGTTTTATTCAAGATTTGGAAACATATCTATATTTTACCACATTTTTCATTAAATTAAAAGTTTCAGAAAAACAAAATATCTTCCAGAATTTCTGCTCCTTCATAAGAGTTGAAGATGACTGTCTCTTTCTTATCACCAACATAAACAATTATATTGTCTCCCTCCTCCTGACAATAAAATTTTTCTAAATCTTGAAGAAGGTGATGATAGTTTGTTTTTTCAACATCAATCTCAAAACAAGAACGTTGGACTCGCATGCCATATCCTTCCAGCAATTTAGAAAGTTTGAGACGTCGCTTATTACTAATAATATCATAAATAACAAGGTAAAATACCGTTTTTTTCTGCGCAAAGTTTTTCGCCTCTTCGTCTAAGTTGTAAAAAAATCCCATTATTATTCTCCCGTATACCCGCTTAAAAATTCCTTATGATTCTCCGTTTCAAAACAACGAATCAAAGATTTTATCTGTTGATCAGCCATATACAAAAATGAATATCGCTTCTTATCAAATTCAATATATTGATGAATCTCCAAAACTCTTGAACGCATTGCTTTTGAAAAAATCTCAATCCCTTCTGCTGTTAAAACAACTTCTTCCTCATCTCCCTCTTCAAAATGTTCTGCCCTAATTTCTTCATTTCTAATCAAGCTCATTATTGTATCGTCCACAATAACAGGTCGCCACTCTTCCATAAGATCGCTAGCTAGAACCGAATGATGTTGATGAGGTCGATGAATAACACCAAAACCAAGACTCAAACCATTTTTGCGAATCATTCCAATAAAGCAAGAATGAAGAATAGAATAACCGAAATTTAAAAGTGCATTAAACCTATCCTTGGACGGGCGCTTAGACCTCTCATAAAATCGGAAGTCATCAGTCAGTAAGAAGTTTAACAGATAAAAATATGATTTAGCAATTCTGCCTTCAAACCCCATTAGTTCTGGAATGTTTTTTGCAGTAGAAATTCCTAAGATAGCCTCTTGAAATTGTTCAAAATCTTTGCTATCTAAAATATTCTCATCATCAAATGCTTTCAATAAATTTAATTGATTTCTGATTTTAGAAGAAGCAATCCTTTTAGCTATCTCTAAACAGAATTCTTGATTAAAACTCGAAAGTGCTTGCTTTTCTTGTTTCTCATAATCCGCTTCTCGTCCTGAATCTAGTACTGAAAGAAATTTTCCATATCCTGAAAAGTAGAAAACATTTATCCTATTTTTAGCTGAGGCAGCTAATAATTGCGTTGTTAATTGAGCTTTACCAAAAACTAATATATTTTCAATTAAGCTTAAAGAAATTTCTTTTACTATACTTTTTTCGTTATCCTTTATAACCACTCTATCATTGTTTAACGATAGATGATAATCTGACTTTTGAATATACAAATCTCCCATTTTCTCCTCCGTTTATCCTTATATCATTTTAACATATCAAATATAATGCTCAATAAAAACTCTCACTTCTGGCGAGAGCAGTTTATTATCTCAGAAATTTTAAAAATCTCTCTCCCATTTCGTTCATAATTAACCTCAAATATTTTAAATTGACTGACCTGTCATCTCATTGACATTAAATTACAATCCTTGGAACAAAATGAACTGAAGTCACTAACTAAAAACTCAACAATCTCTGCTGAGTTTTTGTATGCTTAGAAAATGGCTTTAAAAATGCCGTAAATAATAAGCAGGACACCAAGTCCAATACGGTATTTCCCAAAGATTGTGAAGTCGTGCTTTTTCACATAGTCTGTCAAGAAGCGAATGACATAGAGACTAACCCCAAATGCAACGCCCATTGCCACAAGCAACAAGAAGAACTGACCAAATCCAAGTATATTTCCTTTGATGATAAACTTCAAAATCTTCCAAGCACTTGCCCCAAACATAACAGGAATCCCTAAGAAGAAGGTGAACTCTGTCACCACGGAACGACTAGTACCATTTAAAAGCCCTCCGACAATCGTTGCTCCAGAGCGACTGGTACCAGGAAAGAGTGACAATACTTGAAATAACCCAATGTAGAGAGCAGTTTTATAAGGCAATCGATCTAAGCTGGTAATTGTCGGTTCTACGTTTTTATTACGTTTTTCCAGTAAAATAAAAGCAACACCATAGATAATCAACATACAAGCAACAGAAATGAAGTTATAAAAATGTGCATCAAACCAATCATCCAAAGGTAAGCCAATAATGGCAGCTGGCGCAGCTGCAATCACCACTTTCGCCCATAATTGCCATGTTTTCTGCACTTCACGCGCTGTCTTTCCAGATTTAAACGGATTTAATTTATCAAAATAAATCACGACAACTGCTAAAATCGCTCCTAATTGGATAACGACATTGAACATTTCCATAAAGGCAGCATTCTGATTTTTATACTTGATAAACTCCTGTATCAAAATCAAGTGACCTGTGCTAGAAATAGGCAACCACTCTGTAATTCCTTCCACAATCCCAAAGATGATGGATTTTAAAATTTCAATGATAAACATGTTCTTCTCCTAAGGTTGATTTGTTTCATTATAGCATAATTTCAAGTGAGAGAATAGAGGCACTTTTTAAAAAGCACCGCCTCCACCTCCACCGCCTCCACCAGTGAAGCCGCCTCCGCTACTACCACCTGATGAAACAGTGAAGCTACTAGCTGAATTGGCTTCTGAGCCATAACTAACAAAAGCGTGGGAGCTAGTATGGAAGGTATACGACATATCCTGATAAACAAAAGCATTCATAGACGGATTGTCAATTGTGATTTTACGTAGCTTCATAGCCTTGGTCACCTTATCAGCACAATTAAACATAGTAGCATAAACCAATAATCGGTTCCATAAAATGACCCCGTCAACTTCTGTGTCCTTTAAATGAGCAATATCACGTAGCATATTGGCAAAACTCTTCCAGTAATAATAGTTTTCTGCCCCTTCTTCATTTAAAACTCCATCACGTTTCACCATTTTGCATTTTCTCCAGAGGTAATACAAAAATCCGCCGGCAATGAGAAAACTAACTATGAATTGGAAGAAAATCAGTCTGTACCACAAGAATATCCAGGCCAAAATACCAAGAGAAACAACCATAATAAGTGCCATCAAGGAGATTGAAAGATATAAATACAAGAGTTCCTTTTTAGCAACTGGACGGTAATTATTTGGCAATTGCTCCCGCTCAATAATCTCATGCACATTTTCTGTAATATTCTTCAAATAACATTTTAAGAGATTTTTTACCCTGTTTCCCGCTTTACGGACAGCTTCCTCACCTCTGTTATACACTTTCTTATCAATTTTAAAATCTGAAAAGAACTCTTTTACAAGAAGCTGCTTGTTGTTGCCCATAGCCATTTTTAAAAATTCTTTTTCAAAACCCGATAAACCTTTATCCGTCACTCTTTGCAGCCTTGGTTGCTTCGTATCGTCTGTAAAAACAAGATTGCCTCGATCAATCAAATCTAATAAAGTAGCTTGGACAAGATTTTCAAATTTCAGAGATGTAGCTTGTCGCTCAGTCGGATCCAATTCTGTCAAATCTACCGAATAAACATTGGAAGCAATGACCATTGGTGGCAAATCTTGCGGTATTTCATACAAACGAGCACGCTTAGGAAACGTTACACGGGATTTTGTTCTAAGATGAAAAATAATGTAAAAAACCAAACTAATTAGACCAACCAATACCAAAGCAAGTGGTAAGTCCCAGTCTACTAATCTCTGGTATTTTTTTGTACTGGTGGCAACTTCCTTTTCAACTTGACGAAACTCTTGCAACCGATTGCGTTTTGTAACAGCTAAACTATTTTCAGGAACAGTTACTAGCGATCGATCCCAATATGCATGAAATTCTAAATTTCTATTTTTAGCAATACTAGCGACACGGATCAGATAGCTATCTCCCTCTCGTGTCACTTGAGCTGGCTTCATAAAATAACCCGTGTGAGCATACAATTCGGTCTGCTGAGAACTTTTTGGAACTGAAATCCGAAACTCCACATTGTTTAACTTCTTATCCCAGTTACTAATCGGAATCCAGTGTAATTCTACAATATCATTGTAGACAAACAACATATTCTTCAACTTCCAAGTAACCGTAATGGTTACACGGTCTCCTTTATTACCGGCATTATAAATTTTATATTTATAACCACCCGCAATGTATTCCTGAACAGCAGTAATATCCGTTTTTGGTTGTCCATTTCTTAAAGCTAGAATCGTCGGCTTTCCTTCCACATCAAAGCCCAGAGGAACTTTACCAGACGTCCCCAAAGTAATGATTTGTCCTCTGTAGCCGCTTGAGAAATGGTAAGTGACTGTTTCAACAAATGTCGCTGTATTATCAGAATGAATCTGTAAATTGCCTTTATAGGATTCAATATCATAACTCACCGCCAAGACTCGTTGACTGAAGAACAAACATGAGAAAAAAATTATGATACTCCAAAAAAACTTTTTCATCTAGTAATCTCCTTATACTGATTGCCTTTATTATACCATTTTTTTAAGTAAGGGTTTCCCCAATATTGAAAAGCATGTCATTTTTCGGTACAATGAAAGGAAGCTATTTTTAGATGAGGAGAAAATATGAAGAAATTATTCTTATCTCTATTTGCACTTCTGCTGCTTAGTTTCGGATTTGCAAATAGAGCTCAAGCCGATGAATACTTGCGAATCGGAATGGAAGCGGCTTATGCACCGTTCAACTGGACGCAAGATGACGATAAAAATGGTGCCGTCAAAATCGAAGGCACCAACCAATATGCCAATGGTTATGACGTCCAAATCGCCAAACAAGTCGCAAAAGCATTGGGCAAAAAACCGTTAGTAGTCAAAACTTCTTGGAATGGATTGATCCCTGCATTGACATCAGGTAAATTAGATATGATTATCGCTGGAATGAGTCCAACTGCTGAGCGAAAAAAAGAAATCGCATTTTCCAATAGCTACTACACCAGTGAGCCTGTGGTACTAGTCAACAAAGACGGATCCTATGCCAATGCAAAAACGTTGAAGGACTTCAAAGGAGCAAAAATCACCTCTCAACAAGGTGTCTACCTCTACAATTTGATTTCCCAACTGACAGGCGCTAAGCAAGAAACTGCAATGGGCGACTTCGCTCAAATGCGCCAAGCACTTGAGTCAGGAGTGATAGACGGCTACATTTCTGAACGTCCCGAAGCCCTCACAGCAGAATCCGCTAATTCAAAATTTAAAATGATTCAGTTCAAAAAAGGTTTTGAAGTTAATGAAGAGGATGCTACGATTGCAATCGGAATGCGCAAAAACGACAATCGCCTAGAACAAGTCAATGCTGCTATCGCTAAAATCAGTGCCAAAGACCAAGTCGCTTTAATGGACAAGATGATTCAAAACCAACCTGTTGAAACTGACACCAGCAAAGATAAAACTACTTTCTTTGGACAAGTGACAAAGATTCTGAAAGACAACTGGCCCCAATTTCTGCGCGGAGCTGGCTTAACCCTTCTCATTTCCATTACTGGTACAATTGCAGGGCTCATCATTGGTCTCTTAATCGGTGTTTACCGCACCGCTCCTACAGCCAAAAATAAAGCTCTCGCTCTTTTACAAACTTTATTCGGTTGGTTCCTGAATGTCTACATCGAAATTTTCCGTGGAACACCTATGATTGTTCAATCTATGGTTATTTACTACGGAACAGCACAGGCATTTGGAGTTTCCATTGATCGTACAATCGCAGCCATCTTTATCGTTTCCATTAACACGGGTGCTTATATGAGTGAAATTGTCCGCGGAGGAATCTTTGCTGTTGATAAGGGGCAATTTGAAGCCGCAACTGCTCTGGGAATGACACATAACCAAACCATGCGCAAAGTTGTCCTTCCTCAAGTCGTGCGCAATATTCTACCTGCTACAGGGAATGAATTTGTCATCAATATCAAAGATACTTCCGTACTGAATGTTATCTCCGTTGTTGAACTTTATTTCTCAGGAAATACTATTGCCACCCAAACTTACCAATATTTCCAAACCTTTACGATTATTGCCGTTATCTACTTTGTCCTAACATTTACGGTAACACGCATTCTCCGCTATGTAGAACGGCGTTTTGACACAGATGATTACACAACGGGCGCTAATCAAATGCAAACGAAAGGAGTAAAGGCATGAGTGATACCATTTTAGAAATCAAGCATCTTAAAAAATCCTACGGACAAAATGAAGTCTTAAAAGATATTTCCCTTACTGTCCACTCCGGCGAAGTCATTTCTATCATCGGAAGCTCTGGTAGTGGAAAATCTACTTTCTTACGCTCTATCAATCTCCTTGAAGAGCCAAGTGGCGGAGAAATCCTTTACCGTGGTGAAAATGTACTAGAAGAAAACTATAACCTCACTCATTACCGTGAAAAACTCGGTATGGTGTTCCAAAGCTTTAACCTTTTTGAAAACCTTAATGTTCTTGAAAATACCATTGTCGCACAAACAACTGTTCTCAAGCGAGAACGAGCAGAGGCCGAAAAAATCGCCAAAGAAAATCTTGAAAAAGTTGGCATGGGACAACCTTACTGGCAAGCCAAACCAAAACAACTCTCTGGCGGACAAAAGCAACGGGTTGCTATTGCACGTGCTTTATCCATGAATCCAGATGCCATTTTATTTGACGAGCCAACCTCAGCGCTTGACCCTGAAATGGTCGGCGAAGTGCTGAGAATAATGAAAGACCTTGCTCAAGAGGGCTTAACCATGATTGTTGTCACGCACGAGATGGAGTTTGCGCGTGATGTCTCCAATCGTGTCATTTTCATGGACAAAGGCATCATTGCTGAAGAAGGCAAGCCTGAAGACATTTTTACTCACCCTAAGAAAGAACGCACAAAAGAATTTTTACAACGTTACTTACGATAATCCACAACCGACGGGAGTGGGACAAAAATCGGTAATTTCGAAGAAATTTGATTTTGTCGTCCCACCCCCGCACAGTTGAGTAGGGCTGTAAAGGTTGATTTATCAACCGCATAGAACCCACTCAACCACTGCGACTTGCAAGAAACTCATAAAAATCTGACGAGGTTAAGGACTTTTGTCCCAGCCTCGTCTTTATTGTCTCTTCAAAATCTTTAAGAAGTCAATTGAAAAACTAATTTTTATTCAAACAAAACAGAATGTTTGAATACACATTCATTAGAACATTTTCTTGTTAAAAATAAAACTCTAATTTTTAAGAATATTTTTTAAAATAGATTGTATTGTAGAAAGCGGTTTATCATTTTTCTGTAAAAATATTCATTCTAAAGAATTAGATAGGAAGCGAATAAATAAACTTTCTGCTTTATAATTATTTGTTATTTCCATATAAAATCATACTATTTTACAATTGCAAACAAAAAAGCAGGCTGATAGCCTGCTAAAAATACAACGATTAGTTTTCAAACTTTTCGTGGTTTTTATCGTAAAAATCAATCAATCCAAGAGCGGTTTCAAATGAAATATTTTTCACTTTAGCACGACCTTGAGCAAGGGCAATGATAGACATTTCACGAGCGTTCGTTTCTTTACTGATGCGATAACCCGTGATTTTTTTATCACGAACCCAGCTAACAACTGATTCTACTTTTTCAAAGTTAGATTTAGCCATTTCCTTCTCCTATTTATTATTTCTAACTAAACATTTTAAATGTTTTTATTTGTTTTGTCAATGGAAAAGACAACTTATTTTGACGAATAAAATAATTCAGAATATTCTTTATTTTGCTTTAAGAGCTGATAAAATTTGCGTTCGGATACTTTCTACTCCGTCAGGATTGGCTGGTAAGAAAATTGTATTATTTCCTTTATTATCTGCAAAATTATTCAATGTATCAAGATATTGGTTGGTTAAAAGAATTGACATGATTTGTTCTTCTTTCAATTCAACATTTGCACCTTTTAACTCTTTGATAGAGTCTGCCAAGCCATCCACAATCGCTTTACGCTGTTCTGCAATCCCAACACCATGAAGACGATCTTTTTCTGCTTCTGCTTCTGCAGCAGTGACAATTTTAATTTTATCGGCTTCAGCTAATTCTTGAGCAGCGACACGTTTCCGTTGAGCAGCGTTGATTTCGTTCATTGATTGCTTAACCTCTGCATCTGGCTCAACTTTAGTAATCAAGGTTTTTACGATGATATAACCGTAAGTAGACATTTCTTCTGCCACTTGCTTTTGGACTTCAAGCGCAATTTCATCTTTCTTTTCAAACAATTCATCCAAGGTCAATTTAGGAACAGATGAACGCAATGCGTCTTCAATATAAGACTTGATTTGAGCTTCTGGGCGAATCAATTTATAGTAAGCATCCGTTACGTTATTTTCATTGACACGGTATTGTGTAGCGACATTCATCATGACAAATACATTGTCTTGTGTCTTGGTTTCAACCACAATCTCGCTCTGCAACAGGCGCAATTGCACACGCGCTGCGATATGGTCAATACCAAACGGCAAACGCAAATGAATTCCGCTATTACTGAGTTTTTGATATTTCCCAAAACGTTCTATAATCGCTACGGACTGTTGACGAACAACATATAAGGAGCTAAAAAGAATGAGAATAAGTACGACAACAATAATTGGCACTACTAAAAATAACATGATATGAAACTCCTATCTTCTTTTTCCAAGATTATAGCACACTTATAAGAGTTTATCAAACAGAAACGATAATTAAAACACTCTATAAGTTTGCTTAAGATTTTTTGGAATCTTTTTATTAAATCCAGCCATTTTCTTGCGCAATTCGAACTGCTTCCAATCGATTTTCCGCCGTTAATTTCGTTAAAATACTTGACATGTAATTGCGGATAGTGCCATTTGATAGATAAAGCTTTTGCGCAATTTCTTTACTAGACAGACCTCTTGCTGCTGCTTGCAAAACCAAAATTTCCTGATTGGACAAGGGATTTTTACTCGTCATCATAGCTTCCATTAGTTCAGGAGAATATTCTTTTTGCCCTTTTAATACTGTATGAATTGTTTTCATGAGGTCAGCAATACTGCGTTCCTTTAAAACATAGGCATCTACATCTGCTTTGACCGCTCGCTCAAAGTAACCAGGACGTTTAAATGTGGTGACAATAACGACTTTGACGGTTGACTGCTGTACCTTGACCCATTCCAACACATCCAGCCCTGTTTGCTTAGGCATTTCCACATCTAAAATAGCAACATCAATATTTTGGGATTGGAGAAGATCCAGTGCTTCCTGACCATTAGAAGCCTGATGAACCATTTCGACATCTGGCTGCATTTCTAGTAATTGGCACAAAGCATCCCGTAACATACTTTGATCTTCGGCTACTAATAATTTCATCTGTATCCCTCCATTGGCAAGTGTACTCGAATCTTAGTTGGCTGTTTATAATTTAAAATCTCTACTTGTCCAGACAAAGCTTTTACACGCTCCTGAACCGAATATAATTCTTTTCCTGTTACAGTTTTGAAACCTTTCCCATTATCCTCAACATCAGCAATTAAGCGTTTGTCTTCGGAATATAAACGAATTTTACAATGACTTGCTTGAGCATGTTTGATGATATTCGTCGTCAATTCTAGTAAAACCATACTTAAGCTTGATTGCATAGTTGGTGCAATACTAGCTATATTGAGTTGATTCAGTACTTGTACTTGAATCCCACTCATTTCTAACATCACTTGAATCGTCACCAATTCATCATCTAACGTTCGTGTTTTGAGATTATCAATAATTCGTCGTACATCCGCCATAGATTGCTTGCTAATTTCATGCACTTCTTGCAATTCTTTGCCAGCTTTCTCATAAGCTTTCATTTGAAGAAACTGTTGCGCCAATTCTGTCTTGATACTGAGCATAGCAAAGGTATGCCCTAGACTATCATGTAGGTCTCGTCCAATACGATTGCGCTCATTTTCAGCTAGGAACAGATTGAGTTGAGCATTCTGCTTTCTTTTTTCCTCCTGAAGCAATTCAGCCACCTGCATGCGATACAATCCGAAGGTCAATAAATCAGCAAATAAAAAGGTCGCAATCAAAAATATCAGATAGGATAAATCACTCGGATTTTTCAGAAAAATAGAAAACAGAATGATTGGCTGTAAGGTAAAAAAGGTCCAAAAGCGCCAAGATTTAAATGGAATTTCATTAAAGTGATAGATTAGTAGATTTGATAGATAAAAGATGTACCAAACAAAACTTGGATTTAGCCAAATAGAACTATAAAAAATGTAGGCAATCATTATCCACCAAGACAGCCACTGATGAAACGGATGATTATCGAGTAGAAGATTGTAATAAGCTCCGATAAAAAATACTGTCCACAACAAGAGCAAAAGCGAGTAGTCCCCACCGATGACACCCGCTATTGGAAAGACAATAAAAACTAAAGCAATATGAAACATATAGTGAATATTTTTTAGTTTTTTCCACATAAATTTATTTTACCTCAATCCGTTTTTTAAGTTGAAGAACCACCAGACTGACACCAACTGTGTAAACCAGAACAATCAGTGCTGCAATGGCATTAAACTCACGATGTTCCAAATAAGAAGATACAACCTGCATGAGTTGATAACTAGGCATCAATTTACCGATAGAGCGAAGCCAGGCTGGGAACATGCTCAAAGGAAACCAAAGACCACCTAGGACTGCCAAAGCCATATAGGCAATATTCCCCACAACAGACATAAGCTGAGCGCTGGGAAGCAAACTCACTAATACTCCCATGGCGATGAAAACCAAACTTCCGAACAGGATAATTAGGGCGATGATTAACCAATCCATTGTAGGAAGACTGACTCCACGAACAAAATGCCCAACAGAAAAAACAACGACTATGGAAAGAAGGAAAGTCAGTAAGGCACTGAAAAGTTTGGATATATAATATTCTACCATAGAAACAGGTGAGTGCTGAATCATTTTTTGCCAATTATTGGTTTTATCAGATTGCAAGGAGCTGGGAATACTAAAGAAAGCACTAGACATGATACTGAAAACCGTCATTGAAAAGAGATATAGTCGAAGTACACTGGTTGGTGTGTCGCTTGACATCACGCCTGAAAAAATCAGATAAAAGACACTAGGCAAACCAATAGACAAGAGGTAATAAGCGGCCTGCCGCTTCATTAAAATCAATTCAACCTTCATTAAACTGGTCATATTTTTCATGATACATCTCCTTTTACTCTTGCGTTGTCTCAAAAATACTATCTAATAGTGTCCGGTTGCGTACTTCTACTTCCTCAATCGTACAGCCATTATCTACCAAGACTTGCCACACTTGACCAGCCTTTCTAGTTGCAAAGGACAGAGCATTTTGCTTGATTTCAATTTCGGTCACTTCAGATAACCCTTCCAAAATAGTTTGGTAAGAAAGCGGAATAGTAAAGTGTTTTTCTTGTTCTTCGCTGCGCATGGCATAAGGCGTCGTATCACGAATCAATTCGCCCTTATGCAAAACCAAAATACGATCTGCTGTATGCTCCACTTCCTCAATATAGTGAGAAGAATAAATAATAGTCACACCCTTTTTCTTCAATTCATCCACAATTTCCCAAAAATGCTGGCGAGTTGACGTATCCATAGCAGAAGTTGGTTCATCTAAAAAGAGTATCTTCGGACGACCAATAAGAGCTAAAATAAAGGAAAATAAGCGTTTTTGACCACCTGATAATTTAGAAGCCAACTGTTCTTTTTGCTTATCCGTAAATTTTAAAAGAGCATCAATTTCCTGATTGGTTAGACTGTTTGGGTAAATATTTTGAAAAAAGTTCAATAGTTCTTTCACTTTCAGATCTTCCACTACTGTATTTTCTTGTGGCAAAATAGCAACCATCTGCTGTAATTGCTCATCTGTTGGCTTTAATCCTCGAACACTAGCCTGTCCACTCGTAAGAAATTTATCCCCTAGCAAACAATCCATGAGAGTCGTTTTCCCAGCTCCATTCGGACCAATCAACGCCACACATTCTCCAGCGTTAATCGTAAAAGAAATATCCTTCAAAATATCTTTTCCATGAATCTTTTTAGATAAATGGTTCACCTCAATCAGCTTCATCTTTTTCTCCTCATTATTTTCTTTGGTGGAAATGCAACACATACAGAAGTCCTAGCAATTGGCTCAGGAAAGTTTCTGGTCAACGATTGAATTACCACAGAGTTACTTGCAGCAAGAAGAATAAAACAGGTTGTAGACTTGGTTTCTAACTCTACATTTCCTCTTGTTACTTTCATTATAGCTCAACTCTTTTATCGCCACTAGATGATTTTGTCATCGCTCAACATGACAAATGTCATAAAAAAGACGACTCTCTCAAGTCGTCCTTTTCATCAGTTATTCTATTTATTCAACACTAAAGAGATATGGATAAACTGGCTGTCCGCCATTGTGAATTTCTACTTCTACATCTTCAAATTTTTCAGTAATGTCTTGCGCTAATTCATTGGCCAAGTCTTCACTTCCATCTTCACCAATGTAAATCGTCACAATTTCACTATCTGCATCTAACATGTTACTGAACGTTTCATTCAATGTCGTCAGCATATCTGGATTGGAAACAACAATTTTTCCGTCTACCATACCTAAATTATCATTTTCATGAATTTCAAGACCGTCAATCGTTGTATCACGGACAGCTGTCGTCACACTACCACTGACAACATCTGCAAGTGCAGCAGTCATACGATCATGATTTTCTTCAATAGATTTGCTTGGGTCAAAAGCTAACAAGCTAGTCAAACCTTGCGGAATTGTTCTTGTTTCAATCACTGCAGCAGATTGTTCAATCACTTCAGCCGCTGATTGCGCCGCCATGAAGATATTCTTGTTGTTTGGCAGGATAATGATATGACGAGCATTCACATGTTCAACTGCCTTGATGAAATCTTCTGTTGAAGGATTCATCGTTTGCCCGCCAGAGATGATGTAGTCCACACCTTGCGCTTTAAAGATGTCTGACAATCCTTCTCCTGCAACGACAGCAATGATTGCATATTCTTTTTCTTCTGTTGGCTGGCTATTTTCACGCTCTTCTTTTTCAACCTGCGCTTCGTGTTGATTGCGCATATTATCTACTTTGACCTTGACAAGACTTCCGTATTTCAAGCCTTCTTGCATGACCAAACCTGGGTCTTCCGTGTGAACATGAACTTTTACGATTTCATCATCATTTACGACAAGAAGTGAGTCGCCCAGTTCATTCAAGTAGTTGCGAAATTCATCATAGTCAAATTCTTTAACATACGTTGGACCTTTTTTCAAGGCTACCATGATTTCCGTACAATAACCATATTTGATGTCTTCTGTTGCCACATGACTAGCTACTGACTTATGGTGCTCTGCATTGATCATTTCTGTCATAGTTGCAGGCGTTGCTTGAAATTCTTCAGACGCAATATATTCGCCTGTCAATGCTGACAAAAAGCCTTCATAAATGAAAACAAGACCTTGACCACCAGAGTCCACAACACCAACTTCTTTTAAGACCGGAAGCATGTCAGGTGTTTTAGCAAGAGCCACCTTAGCACTATCAAGAGCTGCTTTCATGACTTCAACAGCATCATTAGTCTCTTCTGCTTTTTTCTTGGCACCAATTGCAGCTCCGCGAGAAACAGTCAAAATCGTTCCTTCAACCGGTTTCATCACAGCTTTGTAGGCTACTTCTACTCCAGATTGAAAAGCAAGGGCTAAATCTTGTCCTGTTAATTCTTCCTTCTCTTTCACACTTTGAGAGAAGCCGCGGAAAAGCTGAGACGTGATAACACCCGAATTCCCACGCGCACCCATTAAGAGACCTTTTGCAAAAATTCCAGCCACTTCACCAACAGTAGAAGCAGATTTGTCCGCAACTTCCTTTGCACCATTTTCAATGGTCATTCCCATATTGGTACCTGTGTCACCGTCTGGCACAGGAAAAACATTTAAAGAATTGACATATTCAGCCTGTTTATTCAAACGAGTAGATGCAGACTGCACCATTTCTTGAAATAAACTAGTAGTAATATTTGACACGATTATTCTCCTACAACTTTAATATTTTGGATATAGACATTTACTGTTTCAGCAGTAATTCCAAGCTGATTTTCAAGACTGAATTTCACACGTTCTTGAATATTTTTAGACACTTCACTGATCTTGGTACCATAGCTCAAAACTGTATAAACATCAACAGCAATGCTACCTTCTTCCGTTGTCTTTACTACAACGCCTTTCGCATAATTTTCTTTGCCCAACAAAGCTTGAAAATTATCTTTAATGGCATTTTTGCTGGCCATTCCGACTACACCAAAAATTTCAGTTGCTGCCCCACCAACAATTGTCGCAATGACATCATCTGTCAGTTCGATTTGACCATCTTTTGTATTGATTTTTACAGTCATAGTTTCTACCTCAAAAGTATTTTATAGTTTATTTTACCATATTTTACGCGGACTGTAAAAGAGAGAGTACATAATTAGAAAGTATTCAGTCAATGTTGGGGATTTTCCTTGTCCTAAAAAATCTATTTTCTTGTACAAAAAGAAAAAGGACCCCAGAGGTCCGATTCTTCATAAATTAAACGCGTTCAACTTTGCCTGATTTAAGGGCACGTGCTGAAGCCCAAACTTTCTTAGGTTTACCATCAACTAAGATTGTCACCTTTTGAAGATTTGGTTTCACAGTACGTTTTGTTTGGTTCATTGCGTGAGAGCGGTTGTTTCCTGATACAGTTTTACGACCTGTAAAGTAACATACTTTTGCCATTGATACTTGTCCTCCTGATTAGTTTCACGGGTTTTATACCACATACCGTAAAATTTTATCACAATTTCTATGATTTTGCAAGACTATTTTCTCTATATTTCAAAATTTAGCCAAGGCAGCCCAATCCATCAGTCTTAAATATAGATAATTCCCAAACGACCGAAAGATACATCTCCCTTTACATAGAGGGTCTTGTCTTTCTCATTGATGTTACGGGGATTGGTAACTGTGCCGAAAGCATTGTCTACATCCAACTCCACACGCCAATTACTAGGCACATATAACGTTGCATTCCCAAAAGATATATCAACATCAAAGGTAGCGGAATCGCCTTTTATCGTGGCATTGTCAAAATAAACTGTGGCATTACCAAAGGTACAATCTAGCGTTTCATAGGTAAAATCTTCCGAATTGATGTAGCGCGTACCACTTCCAAAATTAATATCCCCATTTATAATGCGATGAGCATTTGAACCACGATAAACACCCCAAATTCGTTTTGGTTTGAAAATTAAGCCAATACCAATAGAAGCCAGAATCCCTGCTAAGAAAATCGTTCCAGATGAGATTGGCAAAAAGTGATAGCTACTATTTGCAACGATTAAGGAAATAATGGCTAAAATAACCCCACCAGATAAATTTCCTCTCCAAAAATTTTCAACCGCAAAGTAAGCAAAGCCCAGTACAACGAGCATCGGCCAAAAATTAAAATCCATAACTGGAATACCAAAATTTCCTTGTAATAGCACCCAGCCTGCCAATACCAAAAGCCCCACTCCAAACAATGTTTTTCTCATAATATTTACCTCATTTCACTTAATTTTTCTTTTAAAAATTGAAAATAATGCCGAGACACGTGCACTTGTTTATGAGTATCATAAAAGCGAATGCTGCTGGTCCCTGAAAAAGACTTTTCCAACGAATAAATTGCTTTAATATTCGTAATTGTTGACTTAGAAATACGACAGAAATAACGTGGCAAGCATTCTTCCAGCTCATACAATTTCAGCTTTACTTCATAAGCATTATTTCGAGCATGTGCAAAAATCTTATTTCCCTCTGTCTCAAAAAAGAGAATATCTGCTAAATCAACATAGTATTCGCTCGTATCTTTGTAAAAAAGAATAGACGGCTTAGCAACTTCTTCCAGAGAACGCTGAATGCGCTCTATCTGTTCATCAAAGCGAGGTGCCTTAATGACAATTTCTGCTTCTTCCAGATTAGAATCTAGCTCAACTCGAATTTTCATAAACGCTCCCCTCGTTTTTCTTTATTTTATTATAACAATTGGTTCGTGAAATTCAAGCGGTTTTCAGTAAGTGGTTTATTTGGAGAGGTAAGTGGTTGTAAAACCTGAATAACTTACTTGCTTTTTCATAAGCTGACCAGATTCTAGCACCTTTTTACGCAACAACACTTTATAAATAACAAAAAAAGCCTTCAATTCAATGAAGACCTTCAATGATGCCGATTATAGGGCTTGAACCTACGACCTACGCGTTACGAGTGCGTTGCTCTACCAACTGAGCTAAATCGGCATTCAACACATACTTATTCTAACACGTCAATTTTTTTTGTCAAGAAGTTTTTAGGAAATTTTCTCGATTAAAACCATGCAGGGATTGTGTGAATCCCACAGCTGAGGGAAGATTTCTAATTTTTTAAAACCTTGAGCCTGATAGAAAGCATTCGTTCTATCGTAGGTTGGATAATGACCCGGTGCCACTGTTTTGACTTGTAAATAGTCAACTTGTTGTCTTGCTGCCATTTCCAAAACATTCACTAGCTTTGACCCAATCCCTTGTCTATGATAGTCTTTCTTGATTTCTTTAATCTGAGCCATTCCTCTCTCCCATTCCTGCCAACAAATTTTTATCTTTTATTTATTCAACAAAAATCCCGCACAAGGCGAGATTTTCTTGTTTATTTAGTAAGCGATTAAGCTTTACCTTCTGAACCAAATACGTCAATACGTTCTTCAACAGCTTCTGTAATTGCTTCGAAACCTGGTTTCAAGAATTTACGTGGGTCAAAGAGTTTCTTCTTATCGTATTCTGCTTCGTTTGCTTCGTATTCAGCAACGAATTTACGAGTAGCTTTTGCAAAGGCAATTTGACATTCAGTGTTTACATTTACCTTAGCAACACCAAGTTTAATTGCTGCTTGGATTTGGTCGTCAGGAATACCTGAACCACCGTGAAGTACGATTGGGAATCCAGGAACAGCTTCTGTCAATTTTTGCAAGTGGTCAAGGTGAAGACCTTTCCAGTTAGCTGGGTATGGTCCATGAATGTTCCCAATACCTGCTGCAAGGAAGTCAATTCCAGTTTCAACCATTGCTTTTGCATCTTCGATTGGAGCCAATTCACCATCACCGATGATACCATCTTCTTCACCACCGATTGTACCAACTT
>ERZ773263.150-NODE-150-length-51800-cov-3.951222_pt1 | contig 51800 bp, 51 predicted proteins | sample MGYA00511076_ERZ773263 | MGnify/ENA primary metagenome ERZ773263 (study PRJEB29015, sample SAMEA2738155) | human oral metagenome | biome: human oral; feature: human-associated habitat; material: saliva | place: China | collected 2195 ... | reverse complement strand
TTTTTCATTCAAAGCACCCTCGCTAGATAACGTCAAACGCACCGTACCGAACTCGCCCAACTGAACACTAAAGCCGTCACGGAGATAAGAAGGCAGACACTCCATAAAGTTTGTAAGCACATTCTCGATATCACCACGTGTCAATGAGGAACGACCGGCAATATCCTTAGCAATGTCGCGCAAAGTCTTCTTACCAGCGTTGACAGGACTTGCATAATACTTCACTTCCGATTTCTTCTGCGGATTCTTCCGCTGAACCATTTTGATTTTCATTTGATTATAAGATTTAAATTATTAATTATTATCGTACTGCACTTTGCAGCACTTCTTTGTTTTTCAAATATATAGAGGCTGCGTCAATGCTCCTAAGTCGCATTTAAGGATAGAGGTTTGACGCCACCTCCAGTAAAGTTATAAGAAGTATCTCTGACTTCGTTTCCTTGCATCGTTTTTGCTCATCGAAAGCACAACTTTCAAGAGAAAGGTCACCGTTCAATGTTCAGAAATCAATGTTCTAAGGTCAAAATTCAAGGCTCAAAGTTCAAAGCCGAAATTATATACGGTTAGCCGAAAATTTTTATTTGATATAAATTTATTTCTAACCGTTTCCCCGTAAATTTCTAACCGTATATAAATTTACGGGGAACCGTATATAATTTTTCTTCTGACAGCATACAAATTCATGCTTATCCGAGACCATATACTTTTGGGGCACTATATATTTAGTAATGAACAAAAGGACGGACAAACATACGACTGTCATTACTCTTATTCCCCTGAACCACATAATTTCTATCAATCAGATGCAACACTGTCCATCCACCCATATATTGGTTTTCAAAATTTTCATAACAATAAGCATAATATTGCGATGTAGAAAGCTCTGAAGATGAGGCATAAAGACTTTTTCCTGCACCTTTGGATCGTTGACTAGTAAACTTTAGAGCATACGTATCAGGAAAATACATTTCATTCAAACCTGCTGATGGATTTGGCAAATAATCAATATCTTCATTACTAAAATGTACAAGGTTTTTAAAATAAAGATTCCATTCTCCAATAGATGGTAAATACCATTTTCCAATGTTAGCTCCAGTTATAGGGACACCAGCGTCATAATGGGCTGCAGCATAAAAGGCTGGATAGTTTATTGCATCATTTCCTTTTATAATACCATCCGTACTATAGGTTGTCGAATAAGTATAATCATAACCTTTTAAATCAGAAAGGTGGTCACTTAGAGTCGCACTTGCAGTATTTGTTGTAACTACATTATCTTTTCCCCATTTAAAATTACTTATCGCACTAGGGTCAATATCTTTTATTGCTGCTGCAATACGTTTAGAGCGGCTCACCACCACTGCTATAGGTGTTTTAGAACTGAAGTTTGCATCAGTCTTCTGTCCGGTAGTTCCATCACTGAAAAGGTATATGTAATTATAGTGAACTTTCATCACTAAGCGATATGAATCATTCGAGGACATTGAGGCTAGCGCAGGGAATGTAACAGAACGACCTGTAATTGGTAACCGATAGGCTGTTCCACCAGTTATTGTAAATTTTAGATTAGCTCCATTTGTTTTTGGAAGGAAATAATAATAATCATTCCAACCTTCTGGAGCTGTTGGGGCATTAGTCCAAGCATTCCCTGTTGTATAAGTAAAAGTAATATTATCTGTAAATGGAACGGTTCCTGCTACCGCATAAGTTTGAGTGGATGTATTAAAGTTGATTTTTGAAGGTATATTAAGTGTAGAGGAGAAATTACCTGTCACATCACGTGGGGGAAAACCATCTGTTTGCATAACAACTTTAACTCGGCTTCCAACATGCTTCATCTGGAAAGCAACTTTTTGTTTCCTTGGTGTTGGGGTAATTACAACGTTCTTGGCTATACCTATACGTGCATTCTCGACATCACTACGATCAATACTCCAAGTTTCTCCATTAACCTGTACTTTTTCATTGCAGCAAACAAAGGTATATGTACCTGGTTCAAGCCCAATCTCTTCATTGCTACTTGTGGGGGTAAATACATTACTTGTAACAGTTCCTTTTAAAGTACCTTTAAGACTTGTTCCCTGATAAGCATAAATAGTATAAGTACCATCGGTTAAAGCACGTGTCTTTGCTTTCCCTACTTTGTCAATTGTTTTAGTAGTATCACGCTGTAAACTAACTTCGGCATACATCATTTCACCCATAGGAACAATTTGAGTTTTTTGTACTTGTGAATCAATAGCCGCACGTGTACCATGGCTAATGGTATCATCCGTATTGTAGTCACTGAATGAAATCTCAAATTTAATATCTTTTGCAGCATTCACCTTGCTTGCAGTATTATTAACTACATCATCATTACTACAAGATATTGTTAGCATAGCAGCTAACATACATATAATAGAAAAAAAGTTCTTCATTTCTGTCATGAATTAATTATTCTTATAAATTTTATACACCAAATATCGATCTTCTATGGAGCAACTTCAGTAGACGATCCTACCCATTCTTCGTGATCGGCATTTATCTCCTTATCATTGTTCCAATTCTCTTCACTTGAACCTTGTGGATCTAGCGTTACGGAAGCACAAATAAATTTTTCGAATTGAAGTTCATGCACGTTGCACTCGGGACATTCATAGTCTCTTTTCTGTTTCTTTTTTCTCATTACTTTTATTAATTTAAATAGTAGTTATTTCGTTTATATTTTCTCTTTATTTCGGCTTAGATAAAGACACAAAAAAAGAACAAAGGAAACTCCTAAAAGTCCTTTGTTTACTGGCTTTACGGCACGCTTCGCGCGCGCGTATGCGAGAAGAAAAAAATGTGTAATTTACGCCTGCTCTACTAGAGAGAGAGAGAGAGTACAAAATTATTTGGAACTACCAAATAATTTGCTATCTTTTTCTCGATTATTTTTCTCTCATCGTTCAATGATTCAAATACAGAAGCACAACAAGCAACACCTTTATTATATAAGGCGTTGTTCGTTGTGGCTTGAATATTTAATGCTTGAATCATTATCGTTTTTTTGTTACGGCTGCAAAAGTAATAAAAGATATTAAAACGGCAAAGAGATTTAAAAGAAAAGTGGACTGTCGGTGTAAAAAGGGGTGTTTATTTGTTTAATTCACGTTCACTGCGATACCACGACGCAACATATCGTCCATCAAAGGGCGCACACGAAGGAGGTAATTAGTATAACTGCACCGTTTAGGAATGGTCCAACCTGCTTCCGACAAAGCAGCAGCACGAGGGAAAGCTTGATAATAAAGTCGTTCCGAGGAATTGATACATTCGCTCCAAAGTGTACCACTCACGCCTAAGAGATTACGCTGTACAAAGGTACTATCCATCCCCCATGCCGGATCAAGACGATAAGTTTGTTCATGCGAAGTAACGGGCATTCCCCAATTAACCTCTGGCATATCGCCTCGCCCTTGTGGGTAGTCAAGATAGCAATGCTCGCCTGGACACATCATAATCTTTGCTTTGTTACGCACGGCTGCATCTATCGCCACCTGCGTTAACCCATTCCGCCAAGCATAAACAACGCACCCCAGCTGAATCGTCTTAAACTCCTTCTCATACCAATACATCGGCGTCTTCCCCAACTGATGAAGCTGTTTTATAACCCGATCAAAGAGGTATTGCTGTAATTGCCAGTTCTCAGTAAACCCTTCCTTCCGCTTTAGTTCCTTACAAGCAGGGCAGTTTGTCCATGCTCCTAATGGTGGTTGACCCGCCTCATCACCGCCCAGATGAACGTATGGAGCAGGGAATACCTCGGCTAACTCCTTTAGAACGTTATCAAGAAACTCGTAAACAAAGGGTTCGGCAGGGCAGAGTAAGTCATTACTAACACCACAGGTCAAACGGATGGGGACTTCTTTTTTAGCACAAGAGAGTTGTGGGAAACAATGAATAGCAGCCACTTCGTGCCCGGGAAGTTCTATCTCCGGAATCACCATAACATGATATTGGGCTGCAAAACGTACCAATTCGCGCATCTGCTCTTGCGTATAAAAGCCACTAATACGCTCTGGCATATCATCCATTCCTACTCTATCGGAGGCTTTCTCAGTAAGTTCTGGATACTTCTTAATCTCTATTCTCCATGCTTGATCATCAACTAAATGGAGGTGAAGAGCATTGAATTTGAAGTGAGCCATCTCTACAATGAAGTGCTTTAAATCGTTGAATGGGATGAAATGACGCACTGGATCCACCATTAACTCACGCACCTCCGTTCGCGGTTGGTCTACTATATAAAGAGGAGGAATCGTTGTTGAGGGGGCAGCAACACCATTCCCTATACATAATTGTTCGAGTGTCATCAGTCCATAAAACACTCCCGCTGCAGTCTTTCCCTTTATCTCTACGCCTTTATTTGATATGTCTAACGTATAAGCCTCAGCATTGTTTAGGGTTGAATCAAGGGATAAACGCACCATTACTCCCCTACTCTTACCACCTTTTATATTATTAGCTTGCGGACGGAGCACGCTCGTTGTACGTTCACGAAGTATGCGTTCAGCTTGTTCCTTTTCATTATCTAAGCCGTTCGAAGCCTCAATGCCGATAACATCCGACCAATTCAACGCTTTTTTATAAACGCCTTTCGCATTTGTTTTAGAGTACACTTCCATGCGAAGAGGACGTGGAACGAGTAACTCTTCAGGCTCACAAACATTCTTTTCTTCGGTTTTCGAGAAGAAAGAACGCCAACCCACAGCGTTCCGATAAGCCGCTTTTGCCTTTGAAGGAACAATGAGTTTGATTTTTTTAAAACCAATTCCGACAAAGGTATTAGCTACACAAACTGGTGGAACAAGTGCTGAAAGACGTATCACACGCAAGCCCTTACAATTAGCAAAAGCAAAAGACTCCAAACGAGGAGAACCTTCAAACACGAGTTCACTCAAACCACTACAACCATTGAAAGCCGATGCCTCTATCACACGAGTTGATGATGGGATCAGTAATTGCCCCTTTAAACCATCACAGGCAAAGAATGCCTGACTACCAATAGAATCCAAACTCGCAGGAAGAATAAGCTTTTGTAATCTATGCCGAGAGTGCATTGCATTACGTGGAATCACTTTGCAGGCAGTTTGAGAAAGGTCGAGTACAGTTTCATTCACCTTTATATCGCGCAGAGTTCGAAAGTTTTGAGCCTTCATTGGCAATGCAGCTATCAACAAGCCAACACTTACCAATGTCATTCTTATTGCACGATTCATAGACACCCAACAAGTGGATGAGATTATTTTGACAATAGATTGTAGGTAACGAAATAAGAAACAACTCAACACAGATACTTTATTTATAGTCCTTCTCATGCTTATCTTCAATTGTATATATTAATAGACTTGGGTTTTCACTATGGGTAACAAAGATACAAATAAGAATTGGAAAAGCAACTACTAATGCCTTCTTTTTATAAACAACACCATGATCCCTCACCTTATCTCTTATTTTCTATGCCACACCTTATTATCATTATCATCTCGATAAAAACCGAACACCAAGCGTGTTTAAGTATGTGCACCATGTGTGTTCGCCATGAACACCACACGTGTTCATCATCAACACTAACTATCATAGGCACTGAATAGAACAAACATAATAACCTTTTAAAACCGAATTAGAATATAGGCTTCTATCGTGAGGTTCCACAGCGACAGGAAGACATCACACCGAAAGACAGACTAAAAAACAGATAGAACAGATGAACGTACTTACTTATCTGAAGGTGCTGCGCAAGAAGACTATCGATGCGGTCAAGGATATGAAGGGCTTTGGATGGGATAAACTGAAAATCAGTGAGGAGGTGGGGCTGCCTATCGCTGTCGTTAATAAGATTATATGACCTGTACGCCTCACGCTGCTGACCCGTATGGCTCACGACGCTGACCCATACGCCTCACGAGGCTGACACGTATGTATCAATCAATCCGTAAATTCAACAAACATGATCAAAGACCAGTTTCTCTATTTTGCACAGTATCCGTCCAAGGAGGGAATCCGTGCTATTCTTACCAATGGATCGAGCGAGTTCCCCGGTTACAACGACCTTGCAGAGTCTCTCGACAATCTTCCCGATGTGTCGCGACTACCGGAGATCGCAAACTATGTCTACGGACAGTCGTTCGAGGAATTGAAGCAGCGCATTGACAAGTTAGTGGGCTCGTTCCTGTTCGTGGATTACGGCGAACTGAATATGTCTGCCGATGGGCGCAACTCTTATCAGGTTACCCAGCGCATTGCCATCACCGTGGCGAACAAGATGCCGAACCGTGCGGACGCTGCCGAATATATGCTTGCTTCCGACCGGACGCTCCAGCTGCTCTCCAAGATTCACGCTTGGATGATTGCCGATGCTGAAGAAGGTAATATCGAGTGGATTTCCCGGGGCGAACTCGACAAAGCGGAGATCATTCCCTTCGTGGCCACGGAACTCTCCTCTGTCGGGTGGACGCTGATGCTCTCCTGTGTTGCTCCGGACACGCTCGGTACTCACCGTCTCAGTCGGTCCTTTGGCAAACAGACGTAGTAACGTAATTTTGTAACACGATTAAAGACAGATTACAATGAAAAAGCTACCCATGATATCTATCGTTTCACTGCCACTCTCCATAGTGGCCGACTACTCGCAGTATCTCTATCAGGACTGGGAGTTTGCTAAGTGGATAGGCGTCGCTATCATCATCGACACTATCCTAAGCGTGTGGAAGCATCTCCTCCACAAAGATGCCTCAAGCGAGGCTTTCTTCAGTAAGTTCAGCAAGAAGATTGCTATCTACATCCTGCTGCTCATCCTTTCCAACGTCCTTGCCAACTTTAAGGTGAATGGAAGTGTGGTGGGTACTACCCAGTGGATAGGAACTTATCTTTGCGTGTTTATGATGGTGCGAGAGTGCTTCTCCTGCGTTGAGAACATCCAGGCCATCTATCCCATATTTCCCACCTCCTTCGTCCGCCGTCTGAAAGACTTCAACGATAAGGGCGAATACATCAAAAAGACTGATCATGGCAACAGCAGCACAGCGTGATTTTGCACGCAGTATCTATGCAGCAGCCCAGAAGGCTACTGACATCGCCCCCGAGTTTGTCACGGCGCAGGCCATCCTCGAAAGCGGATGGGGCAAGTCGCGCATAGGAAAGTTCAACCTCTTCGGTATCACTCGTGGCAGCAACTGGAAAGGGCATACCGTCCTTATCCTCACCCACGAGTACTTCAACACGCCTAACCGCACATTCGTTGCACCAGAGAAAATCGTGTCCATCGCCAAGTGCAGAACTGGCAACAGATGGTATTACACCGTTTACCGACTATTCAAGGACTTCGATTCCCTTGAGGAGTGCCTTCAGGAACATACCCGCCTGCTCCGCAAGCCCGGTTATGCCGATGCCTGGCCCTACCGCCACGATGCCGAGGAGTTCGCCCGCCGCATCTGCGACAACAAGGGTAGCAAGTATGCCACCTCACCAGTCTATCAGCAGCAGATGCTGCAGATGATCAAGACAGTACGTTCAATTTGTCAATAGCCTATGTTCACACAGATAAGACGCAGACTGCACGTCATCACCGCTGTTCTTATGGTAGCGTTCGCTGCTCTTGCACTGGTTGCCTTCCGCGCATACAGCGACATGAAAGCTGACCGTGACCGGCTGAAGGAGAACCAGAGCCTTCTCCTCCATAATGGAGAAGTGGAAATCAAACAGACGATCACAGGCAGCAGTCAGGCTTCCGTCCCGGCACTGACGCTTCGCTCGTCAGAGTTTCGCCAGAGCGGCGACACGCTGCTGCAGGTAGCCAAGGCTGCAGGGATAAAGGCTTCCCGCATCTCCGAAGCGACCACGGCGGCAACAACAACACACGTAGACTTCGATGCACGGGTGTTCCGTACGGTGGTGCATGACACATTAAGAGACACCGTCCTTTGTCCAGCAAGTCCGCTGCCAGCCCTGCCCCCGTCGAAGCAGCTGCAGCTGTCATGGAATGACCCGTGGGTGTCCCTGTCTGGAACGATTGCCGACTCCGTCTTTCACGGTTCGCTCACCTCCAACGACACTCTCGACATCATCGTCCACCGCGTTCCCAAGCGGTTTCTCTTCTTCCACTTCGGCTGCAGGCAGGTGCGCATGGACATCATCAGCCGTAACCCTCACACACGGCTCACCTACGCACGGTATCTTCAGCTGATCAGATAAAGGTTTCATAGGTTTTAGTTGTTAGTTTCATAAGGTTTGTTTAGGTTGACTCGAGCCGCCGCAGCGATTGCGCCGGCTCTTTTCGTATCGTTCTTTAGCTATAGATAATTACTTCTAAATCGCTGATTATAAAGGCGGTATTACTTGCGTGTACCCTATTATAGTGTTACCTTAGCAGTACAATTAGAAACAAAGAACATTCAAAAAAAACAAAGATTATGAACGAGCAAATTCAGAACATTCTCAACGAGAACGGAACAAAGACTTCTAAGATTCAGAAGCTCCTCACCCTTGGACTTACACGCAGACAGGTTGCTGACCTTGTAGCAGGTGGTAATTACGGATTCGTGCAGAACGTCTACAAGCGCATGATGCAGGGAATGACACAGAACGCAGCGCAGGCAGCAGCAACAGTTCTTCCACAACTCGACTACACCTTCAACCGCAACTTCGGTATCGAGATTGAAGCTTACAACTGCACACGTGAACGCCTCGCAAGAGAACTTACTGCAGCAGGCATCAGGGTAGAGGTTGAAGGTTACAACCACACTGACCACACCGACCATTGGAAGCTGGTTACCGACAGCAGCCTTTCAGGAAACAACACCTTCGAACTCGTTAGCCCAATCCTCCACGGAGAGCAGGGGCTTGAGGAACTTGAAAAGGTCTGCTGGGTGCTCGACCTCTGCAACGCTAAGGTTAACGACTCTTGCGGACTTCACGTTCACATGGACGCTGCAGAGTTCGACCTTCAGACTTGGAAGAACCTTATAATTACTTACAAACGCCTTGAGAAGGTAATCGACCACTTTATGCCTTTAAGCAGACGCAACAACCGCTTCTGCAAGGGGCTTACCACCATTACAGAGGCAACCATCAACCGAGCTTCTAATATCAGCGATCTTAGAGCAGCTTTCTACCACAACCGCTACCACAAGGTAAACCTCGAAGCTTACGCACGCCACCGCACGGTGGAGTTCCGCCAGCACGGAGGTTCAACAAACTTCACAAAAATGTCTGTCTGGATTCATTTTCTCGCAAAAATGATTACCTTTGCAAAGCAAGGCAAGGTGCAAACCAACACCACCCTGCTGAACGTTCCTTTCCTCACCGAAAGCGAAAAGTTGTACTTCAGATTAAGAACTAAAAAATTAGCAGCATGTTAACAACCTACAGGCTGAAGGATGGCGACAAAATCGTCGCCACCTCTCCAGCCGACTTCCTTCACCAGCTTCGCACAGGCAGTCGCTTCGATAGCGAAGGCACAGACGAAGACTATATGGTGCGCTTCGCTCACCGCTTGCAGGAGCTCGAGGGCTACCTTGTTTCCACCGACAGCCCCGATACCTTCCTTTCCGACCTAATTAACAACGGCTTCGTGACCGTTGAATAATAAAACACGATGCTCGTTCTTTGTTGCCGTAGCAGTCCCGAACTGTTACGGCTTTTTTCCAATATTGAGAAAAAACAAACTTTCTTCAAAATACGTGCCATTCAAAGTCACGACCAGTACAAGTATGTTCCAGTCCTACTGGAGACCATACGAAGCAAGCAAGCAAGACCTATGGGTAAAGAAGCCTCCTGTCTATGCGATGACAGAGAAAGACTTTCCTTTCTTCTCTGATAAGTTGTGGGATTATGACTTTCAAGACGAGTTCGGGGAATGGCTTGCTGCAAAGTACAAAAGTGTATGCTGTTTGATAGGTATCAGAACCGGGGAAAGTCTAAACCGGTGGCGTGCCGTACACAGCGACCGGAATTATAGAATCTGGGAAGGGTATTCCTGGACCAATACTGCAAAGAAGTGTGTTGCAGCTTACCCGATACACGATTGGGCTGTAGAAGATGTTTGGACGGCGAATGCCAAGAACCGGTGGGACTATAACAGATTGTATGACCTGTTTTTTTACGCAGGCGTTCCACTTCACAAGCAGCGTGTTGCTTCTCCATTCTTGGGTGAGGGAATGGAGGCTATACACCTTTACCAGGTGATAGAACCCGATACGTGGGGACGTCTTGTCGGACGTGTCAATGGGGTTAATTTTGCTGGTCTATATGGCGGAACAACTGCTATGGGGTGGCAGAAGATAACTAAGCCGGATCATTTCACGTGGGAACAGTATATGTACTTCCTGCTCGATACTTTGCCGGAAGCGACAAGGAAGAACTACCTCGACAAGCTTGCTACAAGTGTCAAATTCTGGAAAGAACGGGGTGGATGCCTTGACGAAGACACCATCAGCAGACTTAAAGAGGCCGGAGGCAAGATAGAAGTCGGAGGCACAACGAACTACAAGACGACGAAGAAACCTGTCCGGATGGAGTATCAGGAAGACTATACAGGCAAGAACTTCAAGGATATTCCTACTTACAAGCGCATGTGTGTCTGTATCATAAAGAATGACCATCTTTGTAAGTATATGGGCTTTTCGCTTACGAAGAGTGAATTGGAACGTAGAGAAGCTATTAAGGAAAAATATAAGGACTTATGAAATCACCCGTATATAATGTGAAAGCTGTTCCTATAGAACAGATACAGGCAAATAGTTACAATCCAAACAGGGTAGCACCACCCGAAATGAAGCTGCTGTATGAGAGTATTAAAGAGGATGGGTATACGATGCCTATTGTCTGCTATAAGTTACCCGATGGAAAATATGAAATCGTAGACGGATACCATCGTTATACGGTCATGCTCACCCATAAGGATATTTACGAGCGTGAAGGTGGTAAGCTGCCAGTCGTAGTTATAGACAAGGATATAAGTAATCGTATGGCTTCAACGATTCGTCATAATCGTGCGAGGGGTAGCCATTCCATAGAGTTGATGATGAATATTGTAGGCGAACTGAAAAAGTCTGGCATGAGTGACCAATGGATCATGAAAGAGATTGGTATGGATGCTGATGAGCTGTTACGCTATAAGCAGCTGTCAGGTATTGCAGAACTGTTCGTTGATAGAGATTATACAGAATGTAAAGAGATATGAAGAAATTTATTATTCAAAAGAGCAGCACTCAGCCTAAAGGCTGGGTGCTAACCGACACAGAGAACAAGGTTGTAATCACATTCCAAGATGGACAGTTTAATGAGAGTCAGAAGGTAACTCTCTTAGAAGATAGTACGGCAACAGCGGAAGAACTCGCTCACATCGTCGGTGAGATGGATAATTGGGTCGCTCGACATCATGGAAGTAAATGCTTCCGTAAGACCTACGGATATGAGGTTAGTGAGGATGACACGAAGCGTTATCTTTATCGCAGAAAATCTCCACGGTGGAGAATGGAAATAGAAGAAAAAAGAGTAACAGCGGAAAGTCTTGCAACTTCATTACGCAAGGCTGCAGAATTTTTAATCAAAAGGAATCGTTATGAGTAATAATAGAGGTGGCGCACGTCCGAACGCTGGACGTAAATTTTTAGGCAAGGTTCCGCTCTGCTCACGTGTAAGCCAACAGGCTAAAGAACGGTTAAACCAGTCGGCTACCAAAAGAGGAGTCTCAATTTCAGATATGCTCGAAGTAGTTATCAATAGTTTTAATGACCGTTGATGTTAAAAAATAGTTTGTATAGCAAAAAAGCTACTTATTTATTTGGTGGTTTATAACTTTTTTGCTACCTTTGCAATGTCATTAAGGCAAAGAGTTCTTTTATATAATGAAAAAGAGTGAGTTGGAACGAAGACTGAGAGATGCTGGATGCATCCTGTCTCGACATGGTAAGAAGCACGACAAATGGATGAACCCTACGACAGGGAAATCCGAGTATGTGCCACGACATGCAAGCGAGGTCGCCACTGGCACAGCGCAGAAGATCCTGAAAAAGTTAGTTGGGGCTTGACCCCAACAACTTTTAAACATCTTCCTAATTCCTCTTTATTCATTTAATTTAAGGACTCTTCTTTATAGAATCAGTAATTAAAAAGACATATCAATGCAAAAGGTTACGATTATTGTAGAGCAGGCTTCTGATGGAAACTACTGGTGTAGGACTATTGAAGATATTGCTGGTGTAGGGCTCAATTCATGGGGTGCTACTGTAGAAGAGGCAAAGCAGGACTTGATGGACTGCTATCAGGAGGCAAAAGAGGATTTGGAGGAACAAGGTAAAAGCATGCCAGCCGTTGAGTTTGTTTATAAATATGACTTACAGTCATTTTTCAATTACTTCAGTTTTCTCAATGTTACCGAGATTGCCAAAAGAGCTGGCATCAATCCGTCCTTGATGCGCCAGTATAATAGTGGTGTCAAGAATGCTGGCGAGAAGACCTATGAACGCTTAGCTGCGTGTATGGACGGAATCAAGGCGGAATTACAAGCGGCTTCTTTCTGAGAAGCGCAGTTTTTTCATTATATAAAAGACTCGAAGCCTCTGGTGTGTGATATATCGGAGGCTTTTTTCATTTTTGCTGCGTTATTATTCGATTTTTTGTACCTTTGCAACAAATACTAACTAAAGCTTTTATGAAATTATATCTATTTTTTTTCACTGCATGCTTATCACTATGTGCTTGTGACAAAGGTAAAACTATGCAACAAATTGCACAGGAAAGTCAAAGACATCAATTTGACTCTATTTATTCAATTCTAAAAAAGGAGTATTTCATTGAACGAGATTCTTTTTCAAGTGGAATGCCGGAAATAATTTATCCCAAAAACAAACCAAATTCTCCCTGGAAAGACTATTTGTGGTCATATTTTGAGATAGAGAATGGTAAAGCCGAAAGATTCAGATTAGTTATCCAAAACTCAGAAGGAAAGAAGATTGACGGAACTATCATGTTTAAATTCAATATAGATGGTAAAATTGTAGATATTATTATTCAGTCTTATATGGCGCACGAATCTTATAAAGGGAATTATTATGATATACCATCAGCTTATGCTGCCGAGTTTTTAGACTCATTAAAGGTCGGGAGTAAAGTTAAAATGAAGGTTACTAACCTTGAAGAATATATTACGAGAACCATATCCTCTGAAGAAATAAATAATATTATCAAGGCATATCAATATTATCGAGGATTGGGAGGAGAACTCGACTCTCCTAACATTCCTGTCAATCAAGATAATTAAAAATAATATACTTCAAAAAAATAATTGCATTATTGTTTGGCGGTTACAAAATAACTCCTTATCTTTGCAACTGTCAAATGTCGAGAATTTATTCTCAAACAAGGGCGAGATGATATCAAGCCCCGAACTTATTTATTTCGATGGGCTTATTTTTATGCCCATATTGTAGCCTTGCTGCAACGAAGATATGGCGGATGCCTTCCATGTGATTTAGCCCTTGTGGAGAAATCTCGATGTTTGACGACAGGAAGAGCATCCGCTTTTTCTGTATCCGTACCCAGCGGTTCTGGGAAATGTCAAAACATCGAGTATTATACAACAAGTAATCGAATTCGAGAGCTCTGCAAAGGAACAGCAGCCTATCGACGTACGTGCTGCGGTACAGCGCAAAATCAAGTCTATTAATCTTTGGCTCGACGCTAAAAGCGAGTTCTACAGTCGTATCTGCAAGTTCTCAGTTACCCGTCGTTTGGTAATCAGAGTTAACCTCGTATCTTTGTGCGTGATTGTAGCAGCTGTAGCCATCGAGCAGCAGCCTATTACATCCGTAGTTTCAACTCTCTGTGCAGGCTACTTAGTTTATCGTATGAATAAATCAGAAAAGAAAGGAGGCAAGGCATGATATTCGTTTATAAATATTTCAAGGCTCCTTATGTGCCACAAGACCTTGAACCGCTTTCCGAGTATATAAAGAAATATAACAAGGTTCTTGTAGCAGACCTTGATACGTTTGCAGCATTTATCGATGAGGTGTATAAGAAGTTTAACTCGATTCCCAATGTGAATAAAAAATATACGCTCAATCTTTCTGATAGTTCAATCGCTATTGACGACAACGAAATTCCATTCTCGGTGATAAGTATAGGTTTCTCCAATATACTTGGCTTATGGGACTTTCAGACTATTGAAAGTTCTACCCAGCGCAAACAGAAACAGAACCTTAAGATTCTTCCTGTCCCCGATAAAGGTGAAGCAATTTTCAGTCTCCCAGATCATATAAAGAGTATAATTAAGAAAGGAGGCAAAGCATGATATTCTTTGATAGTTATGTTCGAAATGGTTCAATTCCAAAAGTCCTTGCACCACTTGCTGATTGTATGAGGAGTTTTCAAGGAGTCCTTGTGGCGGACAGAAAAGCATTCAACAAGGTTGTTAAAGATTTGAAAGAAAGATATAACGCTGTACCAAAGGCAGAAGAAAGATTCATCTTCCATGTTAGCGAAGGAACTCATGGAAGTATCTCGGTCAATAAGAATGACTCTCAACAGAAGTCTTTAGTATTCATCTATTTTACTGATGTCGTTGGGATGTTTGGCTTCGATTCTTCTCAAAGTTCTATTCAGTCAGTACCAGACGATGGCGACGAATATTATTCTTTGCCTGATCATATTAAAAGTAGTGTTCAGAAAGGGGGTGCAAAATGAAAATCAGAACCGACCCTACTGTTTATGACTACCATGCTGAAAAAGGCTTGTTCATACCGTTAGATGACTTCTGTTCAACACCAGGCTTGATAAAGTCATTAAGAGATAATGTTAAGCGTCAACTCACGAAGGCGACATCTTGTCTCGACTATTATAGAGGTGTTCATGAGGCAGGCGAAGCTTCTTCCCGTCAACAAACAGCTATGGATAGATGGGAAGAGCGTGTGAATAATCTTAAGAGTTCTTATAAAACTCTGTCAGAAGTAAAGAAAATAATTGATTTAAAATGAAATACAAAATGAAAGCGTCTATCGTTAATCTCGACGAACAAACAGCTGAGACCCTTCGAGCTATGCTCGACCCTGGTTATATCTCTGAGCGCACTGAACGCTTAGAAGCCATCGAGGGTTTTCTTCTTGACCAATGGAGAGATGCTGGCACGATAAAGCCTGAAATAGCTCTCACTTTCCTCGACACCCTGCACTCACTGCGTAGGGATCTCAACGCATTCCTCACCTCGGCTGAGCCTCACGGAGAAGCCGATAATCAAAAACAATAAAACCTTAAGACAATGACAACAAAGAAAGAAAACGACGAGCAGCCTATAACTGACATCAGTATCTACGTGGCAGCTTTGTCTTCAACTTACCGTCCAGCTTCGACACCAGCTGAAACTACGCACTTTTTCTCTACCCCCGAGGTAGTAGATGCTATTCGCAATTTAGACCCTTCTGCTAAGGTGTGTGCAGAGCAAATAACCTCGGCTCTTCTCAATGCAGGATATAAGTTCTGCAATCGTCCTGGTGCGCAAGGATTGGAATTCAAGTGGATGTTCCGTGAAATATAATGTTTGTTCTATTAAATTCGTAGAGGGCAGTGCGTTGTGAAGCGTGCTGTTCCTCGTCCTTTAATCTCTTTTATAAATCAACTATCTTTGCTTTATGATTACAGAAAGCCTTATACGAAAGAAATTCGTTCATAACACAATGACAGATGCTGTCAATCGTCTCTATGCAGCATGGAGACCAGCCGTTTCAGTCTTTCAGGTACGTTCAGGCGAACTTCAACGCTTTGCTCAAAGCGGAGCTTCTTCAAAGCAAATCTCTAATGGTTCGTATGAATTACGTTTGTTTATACCTTTACACCTTCGTTTTCTTGATATTCAATATCGAAAACCTAAAGGGAAAAGAGCACAAGGACAGTCTAATCTTTATAATAAACTTGTCTGGCCTATCCTTTATAAGCACGTATTCCCAGAACTACGCTATGGGCTTACCGACGAGGTTCGCAACTCTCTACATAATCAATTGTCCCATGCAATAGAAAGTAAATAATCAGACTATCACTTGTGCGTTTCAAGGATATTGCTTATCTTTGTCGCAGGAGCTAAAAACAAAAACTATGTGGATATTTCTCGAAATAATCATAACGCTAATAACAATGCCCTTCTTTATAAAGGCTGACGATTGGTGCTGGAGAGCTTGCCTTATTTACATTGGTTGCTGCATGCTCTTTACACCCCTCGTAGGAATCCCCGTTTTTCTCTTTGCTTTCAGCAGATAGACAAACAGTTTTGTCCTTTCCTGTTTTATTGTCTGTTATTACCTTTGTTTGCAAAAGGTAATAACAGACAATTTTATTTATGGCAAAACATTTATCTGAAGACGAAGTTACACTCGTCGTAAATGCTAAAACAGACAAAGCGCAGCAGGAACTGCGTCAACTTGAACGTGCTACGTCAGACCTTAGGAAAGAGATAAAGGCTCGACAGAATAAAATGCTCGAGCTCGAAGCCGCAGGCAAAAAAGAGTCTGCTGAATATAAACGTTTGCAGACAGAAATAAAGAACTATAATACACAGATAAAGGCTAATGAGACAAAGCTTCGTAGCCTTCGTTCTGCGATGGATGTTAATGTGATGACTATGTCTCAGCTTAAGAAGCAGGCTCGAGACCTTCAGACGGCACTTAACAATACTTCTAAGGCAGCGAATCCGAAAGAGTATGAGCACTTAGCATCACAGCTTCGCAGTGTAAATGGACGTATATCTGAATTGCGTCGTGATGCCTCAGGGCTGGGCGAGTCAATGGGTAAAGAGTCTACGGGCATCATGGGTAAGTTCGAGGGCATGTTCTCCTCTATTTCTGGAGGATGGACAAAGCTCGTTGGTGTTGCAACAGCTGCTGTCGCTTCCATCTCGGCAGTCGTCGAAGGAGCTAAGTGGTTCTACAATTACAATATGGAAGTTGAAGAAGCGCAGCGTCTGACACGTGAATTCTTTAACATACAAGGTGACGAACTTGTCCATACGAAAAGTCAGATTTCTGCTCTCGCTGAACAGTTCGGTAAAGACTATAAAGAGGTGCTCGGTACTGTAGAGTCGCTAACCAATCAATACGGTATCTCTACAGCAGAGGCAATCAATGTCATCAAGGATGGATTACAAGCTGGAGCTGACCTTAACGGTACATTCCTCAGTCAGATTCAGCAGTACGGACCAGCCTTCAGCGACGCTGGAGCATCTGTTAAGGACCTCGTTGCAAGTATAACACAGACACGCTCAGGTATTTTCAATGAGGCAGGTATGGGTCTGATTCAGACTGCTACGAACCGTATTCGCACAATGTCCTCTGCAACACAGGGTGCGCTGAACTCTATCGGCATCTCAAGTAAACAACTTGAAGCAGACCTTATCTCAGGAAAGACCAGTATCTTAGAGGCTATTAAGATGATTTCAGGCAAGATTAAGGAGCTGCCTGAAAACTCTATGCAAGTGGGTCAAGTTATGAAGGCTGTCTTTGGCAAAACAGCGAGCAACGAGGGTATGAAACTCGTGAAGACCTTAGCTGATATGTCTACTAATATGGAGGAGCTGAAGGGCGTAACAGGCGAATACGGAGAACTCCAACGTGAAGAGGTCGACGCACAAGCAGAACTTAACGAAAAGATGTCTAAGTTCTTCGGTCTTGGAGAACATGGATTCGACGAACTTACGATGAAAGCTAAGATATTCGGAGTTAAAGCTTTGTCTAAAATTATCGATTACACGGTTAAAATTATAAACTACTTCATTGACCTGTATAATGAATCTAAGATATTCCGTGCTGGCATTGAGCATATCAAAAACAACTTCAAGAGTACATGGGAGGTCTTCAAGTTTGGCGTTTATCTCGTAATTGATGGCTTCAAAGGCATGGGTCGAATGGCAAAGGCTTGGTCAAAAGTTATTGAAGGTGCCTTTTCGTTTGATGTCGATAAAATTACAACAGGTATCAAGGGACTTTGGGATGCATACAAAGACACGTGGGTCGAAATTGGTAATGATGCTAAGAAGATGGCAGCAAATGTGCGTGATAATTTTATTGAAGCGATAAAGAACACAGGTAGCAATAAGAAGGTCGCTCATCTTTCTGTCGATGTAACACCAGAGGTAAAAAATCACGCTGCAAATAAAAGCAGTTCTGACGGAGGCAAAAAGAGTACTATTGAAAATGGAGTAAAAGACCCTAAAAAGAAAACAAAAAAGAAAAAAACCAAGAAGGGTCCTGACCCAGATGAAGTGGCAGCTAAACTTTTTTCTCACGATCGCGCTCAAGATATCGATGCGGAAAAGCGAAGTTATGATAAGAGTTTGAATGCCCTGAAAGAAGCTCTTGCGAAAAAGACTCTTACACAAGAACAGTACAGCGCATACGTGGCTGCCCTCAATATTCAGCATCAGAACAAACTTCTCGATATTGAGAAAACTTATCTTCACCGCTCCGAGAATATGGTGTTTAAGGATGCTGCAAAAAAGAAGACCTTGCAGGAAGGGCAAGCTAAGGCTGTCGCTGATCAGCAGCAGGCAGCGAACACTGCTTACATCGAGGCTGAAAAAGAATACTACGAATCGCTTGAGAAGATACAGCAGTCCGCACCAGATAAACCTCAGACGCTTCAGGAAGAATGTGATGCAAAGTTGCTCCTCTTGGATGGATATTACAAGGCTTCATTGCAGCGAGCAAAGGCTAATGGCGAGCGTGAGAAAGAAGTTACAGAGGCTTACGAAGCTGCTAAGGCTGCTATCATTGTGGATTATGCAAAGAAAGCAGAGGAGCAAAAGGCGCAGGCACGACAGGAGTATGGGCTTGACACATTCGAGGACCAGTATGCAGCACGTCGCAAGAAGATAGAGAATGACACCCTGCTCAATGAGCAGGAACGTCAGCAGGCTCTTACCCTTCTTGATCAGCAGGCAGAAGAACACCGCCTTCAGATACGTCAGCAGTATGGTCTTGCCTCACAGCAGGAACTCTATAATGCAGAGTTGAATCAGCTGAAGATGCACCTTCAGAATAAAGAGATATCTGAAGAAGAGTATGAAGAGGCGGTTAAGAGAATGAAAATCGCCAAGATGAAGGAGGCGTTCGACTACTACTCAAACCTCTCCAGCGGTGCTGTTCAAGCACTACAGCAAGCAGAGGAAGCGAATGTTGATGCGAAGTATGATGCGGAGATTGAAGCTGCAAAGAAAGCAGGCAAAGATACCACAGAACTTGAAAAGAAGAAAGCGGATGAAAAACTAAAGATACAGAAGAAGTATGCTGATGTTAACTTCGCAATCAAAGCCTCTCAGATTATAGCTGACACCGCAACCTCTATCATGAAGGCTTATGCAGACCTTGGACCAATCGCTGGTTCTATCGCTGCTGCCTTGATGGGTGTCACTGGTGTTGCTCAACTCTCAGCTGCTAATGCAGAGCGTCAGCGTGTTAAACGTATGTCGCTCAGTGGTGCTGGTGGTTCTGCCTCTGCTTCAGGCGCACGTGTTGCCACTGGTCTTGAGTCAGGCGGAAGTATCGATGTCGAGCGTAGGCAGGATGGTAAGATGTTCCGTGCTGATTACGACCCTGACAGACGTGGATTCATCGATAAACCTACCGTCATCGTAGGAGAGGGCGGATACGGACATAGTAAGGAGTGGGTCGCTTCGAACGCTGCTGTAGAGAACCCTACGATAGCTCCATTCATTGACATCATCGATCGCGCACAGCGTGCAGGGACTATTCGCACGCTCGACATGAATAAGTTTCTTGTTCAGCAGGCACAAGGTCGTGCCTCTGGTGGATACGTCACACCAACAGTTAATGACGTGCGTAGTGTGGTTAAAGATTCTTATAAGGATACGCTCATTGAGCGACTGACTGGTGTTCTTGATCGATTGTCTGTTGATGGCATTCCTGCATCAGTCTCTCTTAATGAGATAGAACAGAAACAGCAGCTGCAAGACAAAGCTCGTCGCTTCGGTAGTAAATAGAAACAACACCTTATATATATATGAAGATAACGAACTTAGAGAAGGGAGAGACCTACAACCTCAAGCCCGATACACAGATACAAGTAGAGTGTACTAATCCTTTCTTCAATAAATATGGAGAGCAGACAACACCGCTCGAACTCCCAGCATCCGAGCGTAACCGCAGGATACTCGGTTTCCCTGATTCCTTCGGTCAAAGAGTGAAGATAAAGCCCGTTGATGTGACCATCAAGGATGGAGAGTATTTCGCTCAATGTCGGCAGGTGGTGTTGTCTGCTCAATACAAGGGTGGCATCTCTACCTCCTTTTATATCAATGACGGCTCATTCTACTCCCGTATTCAAAAGATAAAACTCAAAGATATATTTAAAGGTGAATTCATCCCTGGAGTGAATACTGTTGCAGAAGGTATAGATTTCTGCCGTAGGTTGCGTAATAACTCAAGCGATGAGTATGGTATATTCCCAATCTTACTGACAGATGACTCGGGAGGGAAGACGGGTATGAATTATAAGATATTAAACGCCTATGGTAAGGAAAAGGTGATGAAGAGTGAAAAGTTTGTGTGGCTCAATGGGCAACAGTTTGAAATCCCTGTCTTGAAAAGCTTTCACCCAGATTTATTAGGCGAAGACTGCGACTTCTATAATGCAGTGCAGCGCACAGAGTATGTCAATGAGATACCAATAACGTTAGCTCCAGGTTATTATATCTCACCTTTTATTCGTGCCAACTACCTCCTCAAGCGTGTCTTTGCTTACTTCGGATATGAACTGCAAGAGAACTTTTTTACTCGGACAGAACCTTTCACAAAAATGGTGGTGGTAAACAACGTGATGGATGTGTTAGTGAACGGACGGATAAAAGTAGCTGACCTTGTTCCTGACGTCACATGTGCCGACTTTCTTGCTGTCTTTCGCAAGAAGTTCTGTTGTGAGTTTACATCCGATGAAGGTAAGCGAACGGCGGATATTATCTTCCTCCGTGATGCACTTCAGGCAGCCCCCACAACTGACCTCACTCGATGTATGACGGCAGAACCTACCCTATCCTATAAGGCTGAGAAAGATTATCAGCGTATCACACTGGCATCAGCAGATAAGGTGGACACCGATGTTTCAGATTCTTACGATGATTTTGACGCTATGCAGAAAGCGAATCCCTCAGCTTACTTCAACAAGTATGATGGAGCATTTTATAAACGTGGGTGGTCAGGCGATTGGCAGGTGATTACCAAGATTGGTGAAGCATCACAGGATTATAACACAGGGGAAATACTCGAAGCAAAGGAGGTGAAAGTTCCCGACCTGATTCCAGAGTTTCGTATGCTGTCTTATAAAAATACATACAAGGACGAACTAGTTTCATACGACTTTGGGCAATTCCTTTATGTTGGGGCGTATCTATCTCTGAACTCTAAGATGGTTGTTGCTGGCGAGGATAAAGAGAAGGATAGCGAGTCGGCTTCTAAACAAAAGGTGGTCCTGGCGTTTACTCATCTTCTCGATGGTAGAACGAAAGGAACTGTCTCATCTTACGATGTCAATGATGAATCCCATTATAAACTCTTCGACTATTCGCTCTTTTATAATGGCGAGGATGGTATCTTCAATCGCTTCTATCGCGACTACGATCTGCTGCTTCGTAACTCTCTGCACGAAATGAAAGTGAAGCTATTACTCACACAATCACAGAAGCAGAATTTACCTGCATACGCCAAGGTTGTTATAAGGAACGTTCCTTTCTTCTTCAATAAACTAAAGTTCACCCTCGGTGGAAAGAACGACCCCGTTGAGTCTGAATTGTATACCCTGTCGCTCATGGAACCTGTTATCTATGCTCCTGAACTCGAAGATAAGTTCAAGGCTATGAAGACGGCATATAAATGGATTGGCAGGATTAAACAGACAGAGGTTAGCGAGGACGATTTCAAAAACTCTGGACTGGATAAGAACCGCACCTTTACTACCATTTATCCGCCGATACCATCAGCAGAATATATTGGGAAACCTTACATGAAACAGACCTCATATACCGAAGAGAGAACCCGTCACGCCTCGTTCTGGCGACACTCTAAATGGAAGTACACACGCACAGAGGTATGGCTTGAGTGCGTACCTTTATAACCGCTTTTATTCTGTCCTTTATCCTTTCTCATTTATATCGTACTTTTGTGTTAAACAATTCGCACATGGATATTCTTCTTAAACCTGATTCGCTCAGCCTGACAGGCTCGATGAATCACTTTATTATATCAAGCTCGCAAGAGGTTACGTTCGTTCTCAAGTATGCAGACTCGAATGAAATCATTGTGCAGCACATTTATACTCCGAATAAAGCGAAGCGCATAGAGATTGACTTGGAGAATATCATCACTCCGCTGCTATCTTTTCAGCTTCAGGAGTCGACTACAATTTATCGTCAACCGAATATTGCTCGTGAGTTCTTAGTTAATCTCATTGAAGATAAGACAGCTGCACAAGAGTCATGGCAATTCACGGTACTGCGTGCTGGTATCGACAATTTCGCTGACACCACTTCAGATTGGCTGAAGCGTAACTTCCTGACGTGGCAGCCTACCGTCAAACCTGTTACTTATTACACGCCTGAGTTTCTTAGCTACTACGCAGTCGAGGACTGTGTTGCAAAGTGTCGTGCTTACGTAGAAGAGAACGGTAGTTATGTTCAGTCTGACCTTGTGTTAGGTAATCTCTCTCATGGGAAGGTGTGGACGATGCCAATGCAATATGGGGTCATCGCTGGTAAGTTAGGCAAGATGCCAAGCTACTATGACGTATGGGTGGAAGACCCTGCTGGTACTCGTCTCACATACATTCAGCGATACTATGCTTCAGATATTCGAAGTGAGGAAGAACAGTGGGTGCTCTTTGAAAACTCACTCGGTGGTATCGACACCTTCCGTGCGTATGGTGATGCAGAGAATACAGCGAAACACACGCACAATGTAGCTGAGATTGAGAACGACTCGGAAGAGTATCGTGTCGATACAGTCAGAGAATATAAGAAGAATACGGGTTTCCTTTCCAAGGAAGAACGCAAATGGTTGCTCGACTTCTTCCCTTCATTGGGTAAGTTCCTCTACATAGGCAACTATGTGCGTCGCATTGTAGTGACAGAGAGCGACGTGAGTTGGCAGACGAAAGACCTCCCTTCATCTTATACATTTACCTATAAGTACGCAGACGCACGTCCTTACCTGAATATTACCAGGTCAGAGGACGCTGCGCCTGCAATGTTGGATATCAAGATACCTGATGTAGGGTCTTTTACCATCGCCCCACGCTTAGTTGAGCTTGAGCGACTACCGCTGAGCAGTGGGGCTCTCTTTCCTGTTCAGAGTCCTTACTCTGACAAGTGGAATATCACGACAGCAGAAGCTATCCTTGAGTGGTTCTCTCGTGAGGTTACCACCGCTTACAAGGGTGATGGAGCGTTTGGTCATCATCATGACAACATGTCAGTACTGCGTGCGCTCGACCGCATAGGGAGTTACCTCACCTTGGATGCGCAGAAGATACAAGCTGGCCTTGCAGATGAAGCTAAGTCTGCTCGCTCGCTTGACCCTAAGAGTGTCGACTGGGAGAAAATCGTTCGAACGGACCAAGACACAATCGTTAACGCTCTTACTACCTTCATGAAGGGGATCACCTTCGGTAAGTCTGTGCGTGGCGAGTCAGGCGTATCTATCTATCAGGATGAACAAGGTGCCTGGCATATAGATGCAGAATACTTGCACGTGCATCGTAAGCTCACAGCAGAAGAGGTTGAGATAATGAAGACCTCTCATATTAAGGGCAAAATTGTGAACTCTGCTGGTAGTTTCGTGATATCTAAGATAGAGAGGATAGTAGGTGCATGGCGATGCTACTTCCGCCAGCAGGATAGTGAGGGTCGTAGAGTTTATAATTCTATGCGAGTGGATGATTTGGCGTTGTGTGAAACATTCAACTTGATAGATGCAGGCGGTCAGTTGTCTAACCACTATTGGCATAGGCATGTCATCGCTGTCGGTACTGATTATGTTGACATTGCAGACAACACGAATGTAGATGACTACGCAAGTGGTAGCGATACTCCTCAAGTGGGTGACGAGGTAGTGCAGCTGGGTCACCTCACAGATGAAGATCGTCAGAGTGCTATCATACAATCGGCAGCTGGTGAGGGTGCACCTTACTTCAAGATTATAAAGGGTATCAATAGCTTTACCCTTCCTCGTCCTATCTTCTTATTCGACAAGCAGAACTTCGAGATACGTGTTGAGAACCCTGCTAATCGTGGCGAATATATCCGCTTACAGGATTATCTTTCGTCAATGCAGAGTCGTATTGACTCAGTGAAAGAGCAAACAGATCGTCAATTTTTGATTTGTTTTGGCGACGCCATTCCAACGTTGACTAATGAGCCTGCCAATGAGTGGACGGATGACGAAACGAAAGAAATGCACTTGCACGACCTCTATTATAATAGAAGTTATGCTGAAACTGGTGGAGGTCGCTCATATTCATTCGAAAAGAATCCTGACAACACATACTCTTGGAAAGAAATAACCGATGCTGACGTATTGAAGTCGCTTGAGGCAGCGAAGCAAGCGCAGGATACGGCGGACGGCAAGCGCAGGGTGTTCGTCAAGGCGCAGCCCACGCCACCATACGATGAGGGCGACCAGTGGGCGAATGCCACTTACGGCACGGAGTATCAGAACGACCTCCTTGTGTGCGTTAAGCCTAAGAAGAAGGGCGAAGCGTTCGACATAGCTGATTGGCAGTCGGCGCAGGCGTACACCACGAAGAAGTTTGAGGCACAGCTGAAAGTGGGCGATAAGACGATTGACGCAGTCATTCGTGACCTCCGCACGGGGCTTGAATCGGTGGGAATGCACTTAGACGGTGAGAACAGCACGTTTGACATTGTTGCCGACCGCTTCAAGGTGGTGACCACAACGGGGAAGGTGGCGTTCTTTACCAGTGAGGGCAAGTTGAACACCGACCTCTTGGACGCTAAGCAGGTTGTTACGGAGGGTATTCAGACGGGCGACATTGACGCGAAGAATGCTAAGATCTGGAATCTTGTTGTAGATGGCGAGAGCGTTTTTAAGGGTAAGCTCAAAGGTGCGAGCGGTTCGTTTACGGAACTAACTTGTATCAACGGCAAAGGTGAGGTTGTGGGCAGTATCAGCTTCAGCTCGGACGGCAGGATGACATTTGAAGGCGACACGTTCTCACAGGGCACTAAGAATGTCAACGGCGTTCTACGCAGCATGCGTTTTTATGCCTCTGACATCTGGTGCCGAGGTCAGTTCGGGCATTTCTCTAAAGTTTGCGCAGAGGTAAAGGACGATATGATGTTCGTACACCACGGGGGGCATGAGGACAGTGCCGGCGTGAAGGTGAAACTCACCTCCGTGACGGCTTCAGGAGGTCAGACGGTCTATGTTATTCCGTTGTTTAGCCCAGGAAATGACGGCATATACGAATGGGAAGGCTCTCCTGTGGACTATGATAATCCGAAGATTAACGAGCTGTATTCCTCCCCTCACGACATCAGGCTTGCGCAGGAACGCGAGTTGCCTATCGGTGCCCCGATAGACGTCGTAGTGATTAATTCTTCCGCTCAATATAACTATGCCTTCCGTGGACAAGGAGTCGGCAAATCATGGGTCGTTATCAATGGAAACGATCAGCAGGCGATTCGCATTATAGACCAAGGCGGATGGCGGACGCTTGTCGGTGGCTTCACTTCGCATTACATTTATGTGCCCCCCAAATGGTTGAATCCCGAGGCGGGCAGCGATAATCTCGGCGGTGGCGTTCTGCACATGGGAGGGGCAGACATTGACTGGAGATAAACAGAGAAAAATAAGGCGTATGCCTCGCCCACGTGACCCGTATGGGTCAGAAGCGTGAGACGTACGGGTCAGAAGCGTTACCCGTATGGGTCAAAAACAGAAACTCCGCTCGCCATAGAATATAAGGCACACGACGAGGGAGTATAAGTGCCAATCATCCATTAATGCTAATCTATATGGAAAAGTCTTTAAATTATTTCATTCGTGAACAGAAGATGTCAGTAGGACAGTTCGCAGGTAAGAACCCACCCCCTAACCCCTCCCCAAGGGAGGGGGGATTGGATAGTACTTAATGGGTTTAGAGTTATTCATGGTATTTAGATTAATAGGATAAAACCCTGCTCTCCAAGAGGACAGCAGGGTTTATAATTGTAGGAAAGATGGACTGTAGGACGGCATATATCCATCCTCCAACCCTGCTTTTTAATAGAATTAAAGCACTCCCTTGTAATTTAATAGCAGTTGATTAGCCTGCTGAATATCCTTGGGAGTGTATATGTCTGTAATCAATATTGATGAATGTCGTGCCTGGTCTCTCACGGTAAGTATATCGGTGTTCGCACGCAGCATATTCGTGATACCTGTGTCTTTGAGACTGTAGAACTTGTATCTGTCAGTCAGATTCAAGCTCGTACGGATATAACGACTCCAGTAATCTCTGAACGCCTTTTCTGTTCGTCGTTCCTTTCCTGGTTTGAAATCAGTACTAAAGAAAAAATACTGTCCTGGACTATCGAAGATGCGTAGGTCTATCATTAATTTAATGACATGATCAGGAAGCGTTAAGAGGGCATCGTTATGATTCTTTGCGATTGAACCGTGAAGATATAATGTTTTCTTTGCTATGTTAAAGTCTCCTACCTTAATATAACTCATCTCTTTTGGGCGCACGAATAAATAATGTAGAATATAGCAGGCAAGCAGGTAATGCTTGTTGTGCTCCGTCAGCCACATCTTTATCCGGTCTAAAACATCATCGGGAATAACATCGCGATTCTTAAGCTGACCTCGACGCTGCACGATAGAAAAGTGTTCTGTAGGGTCTGAAGATATGTATCCACGCTCTAATAGATACTTGCAGAACGTCTTGAGCCAAGAGAGGTAATTGTTTCTCGTTCGAAGCGTGTTGTTTCTGTCGACGAATACATATTCCAAGAATTGACCTACCATCTTGCTATCGAATTGATAAGTATAATACAGGTTGACGTTCTGTTGTTTCTTCCACTCTTTCAGAATCTTAATCCTACTGCAATACGATACAACAGATTCCTCTCGCATATTGTGTTCCTTAAGGAGCTTGAATAGATAAGCCTCATACTTTGCGCATACGTCATCGAATGCAGTGTACTCAAGTGGTTGTACGAGTTCCACCCACGGATTCCAGCCTTGCATAAGCTTTTCTGTCAACCTCTTTATAAGAGCTTCTCCGTATTCTCTCTGATTACGCTTACCCTTGATGTGGTCAAGCATAAACTTCTTTATACGAAACTTTCCCCTCTCTGGGTCAAAGGCAGAAAGAGAAACATAACATTCTGAGGCTTGATGAAACTTAGGTGTTTTCCATCCTACAATCTCATTAATAGCCGTTTGTCTGTTTTTTGAAGAAAAATTTTTTTTGGCATTTCCCAACTTTTGTGTGAAATGCCCTATTGAATACTGTTTTATCTAAATTGAGAAAAGTTCACCGGCTTTTCACCGACCACTTTACCACCGACCAAAGATATTAATCTGAAAATCAGTATCTTTGTTTTATATTAGTCGGGATGACCAGACTCGAACTGGCGACCACTGGTCCCCCAGACCAGCATTCTAAACCTACTGAACTACATCCCGTTCCTTTAAAAGCCCTGCAAAATTACGTACTTTCCATGATATTAGCAAACTTTTGAGGTTCTTTTTCTCACATCCCAAGTTTATTTTGTAATTTTGTGATGTAATAATTATGCACCGAAAAAGCATGCAATACATCATAACTCCACCCCAACATATTGATACTCGCATTACACTTCCAGCCTCAAAAAGCGTTAGTAATCGTGCACTTATCGTACAGGCACTTACAAAAGAGGGGATTCTACCAGAGAACTTATCGGATTGTGATGACACAAAAGTTATTTTGCAGGCTTTCTCCCAACCATCAGATGTGATTGACATAAAGGCGTCTGGCACTGCAATGCGCTTTCTGACAGCATATTTATGCCTATCACAAGGAGAGCATATTATCACGGGAACAGAGCGAATGAAGCATCGACCGATAAAGATTCTCGTTGATGCTTTGCGTTACTTAGGTGCAGATATTGATTATATTGGTAATGAGGGCTATCCTCCCCTGCGCATTCGTGGACGTGAATTAGAGGGTGGACAACTGGTAATACCTGGCAATGTGAGTTCGCAATACGTCTCGGCTTTACTCATGATTGCGCCCATTTTGACCAAAGGATTGGACTTGAAGCTCACGGGAGAGATTGTGTCTAGACCTTACATCGACCTCACTTTGCATATTATGCATGAGTTTGGAGTTGCTGCTGAATGGACTAACTTCGACACAATTAGCGTCAAACCACAGCAATACACATGCCGAACTTACACAATAGAGAATGACTGGACGGCAGCAAGCTATTGGTATGAAGTCCTCGCTCTACAAGAAGATCTAGATGCAGAAGTGGTTATCTCGGGGCTAAAAGATGGTTCGCGACAAGGAGATGCAGCTGTTCGATACATCTTCTCACTGCTGGGTATAAAGACAAACTTCGCTCGTAAGGATGCAGAAGGGCTGACTGACGCAACGTTAACACGCCATACTCGTATGCTGAATAGGATGGATTACGACTTTATTAACCATCCAGACTTGGCACAAACACTGATAGCAGCATGTCCAGTGTTGGGTATTCCCTTCCATTTCACGGGCTTGAACAGTCTAAGAATCAAAGAGACAGACCGCATAGAAGCAATGAAAACAGAGATGGCAAAGCTGGGCTACGTCCTTCAAAGCCGTAACGATGGAGAGTTGTCATGGGAGGGTGAACGTTGCGAACCTGTTTCTCTTCCTGTCATCAACACACACGAAGACCATAGAATGGCAATGTCTTTCGCTCCATTAGCTATCAAACTGGGGGAAATACGCATAGATCATCCAGAAGTAGTAACGAAGTCTTACCCTCATTTCTGGGCTGACTTACGTTCTGCGGGCTTTCATATTACGGAGGTAGAATAGCCTATCTGTCCTACTTCTCATGTTTCCAAAAGAAGAAAAGAACAAATGAGTATATTTTATATTGGCATTGGTGCACTTATAGTACTGGCTCTTTTTGCCGCCATAACAACCTTATTCACCAAGAAGAAAGAGGGTGAACCCGATGTTATTATGCCTACTTCTGGTGATTGCTCATCGTGTGATGGCACGGATGATAAGTGTGAACAAGTGTGCATGATGGAGGCAGCAACAAGGGAAATAGAGTACTATGATGACGAAGAACTTGATCGTTTTCGTGGGCGACAGTCGAATCAATACACCGATGAAGAAGCCGAGGAGTTTGCCAATATACTCTATACCATGCAGCCACAAGAGGCAAAAGGCTGGAATAGAAGCCTCATCCTCCGTGAGATAAATGTCCCTAATCAGATTAAGGATGAACTAATAACAATGATAGAAGGCTAACGTGAAGAAAGCAAACAGACATATAACCTTCTCTTTATTAGCAATCATTACAATGGTAATCGTGGGTTGCTCTACGAAGAATAACACCGCCCAATCTCGCTGGTGGCAGGCTTTTAATACCCGATATAACGTATATTTTAATGGAGCACAAGCTTATATCGATGGTTCTCTAGAGAAAGAAAAGGGGAACAAGGATAACTTTACCGAACTTATTCCACTATATACTGTTGGCAATAAGAATAGTCGGGACTTAGGTAAAAGTAACTTTAATCGTGCCATAGAAAAGGCAGAGAAGGCAATAGCTAAGCATAGTATCAAGAAGAGACCAGAGTGGACTAAGAACAGAAAGAAGACCTCTAAGGACATAGAGTGGCTCTCAAGACGTGAATATAACCCTTTCTTGTGGAAGGCATGGATGTTAATGGGACGCTCACAGTTCCATCAAGGAGCCTTTGAAGAGGCTGCTGCAACCTTCGCCTACATGAGTCGTATGTACAAGGGACAGCCCGCCATCTATGGAAAAGCACGTGCTTGGTTGGCTAAATGTTACATAGAACAGGGCTGGCTATACGATGCGGAGGATGTTATTCGCAATATGCAACGTGATTCAATGGACTGGCGTGCGGTGAAGGAGTGGGATTATACTTACGCAGACTACTATCTTCATACGGGAGAACTGGCTAAGGCTGTGCCTTACTTACAAAAGGTTATTAAGCACGAGATGCGTCAGAAGCAGAAAGCACGTGAACTTTATCTACTTGGACAAGTGTATGCAGCATTAGGAAAGAGGCAAGATGCCTATGAAGCCTTCCAACGCGTCATTCGCACCAATCCCCCTTATGAACTGGAGTTCAACGCTCGCATTGCCCAAACAGAGGTCATGGCAGAAGGACAAAGCAAGCAGATGATAAGCAAACTAAGGCACATGGCGGCTTCAGATAACAATAAGGAGTATCGGGATCAGGTCTATTACGCAATGGGAAACATACATCTTGCGAACAAAGATACGCTTGCAGCAATCAATGCTTACGAACTGGGACGTAAGAAGGCGACGCGTAGTGGCATTGAGAAAGGCGTTTTGTTATTACATCTTGGCGATTTGTATTGGGCTAAAGAGCGTTTCGGCAATGCTAAGAAATGCTATGACGAAGCATTGGGATTACTCGACAGAGATCGTAAAGACTATGAACAGTTGTCTGATCGTTCGAAGATATTAGACGAATTAGCACCTTATACGGATGCTGTTCAACTACAAGACTCTCTCCAACAGCTTGCTAAATGCTCTGAGAAGGAGCGTAATGCCGCTATAGATAGGGTCATCACGGCATTGAAGAAGAAGGAGAAAGAGGAACAAAATGCACTGGGCTTGCAAAATAACAACGCCCAGCAGCAAGGTATGGATGGTAATTTCGGACGTAACAACACATTGAATAATATTCAAAGAGTCAAATCCAACCAGCAACAAGGTAGTACTTGGTATTTCTATAACCCAACGGCTGTACAACAAGGAAAGGTTACTTTCCAACAACTATGGGGCAAGAGAGAGAATATCGACAACTGGCAACGCATGAATCAAACGGTTGTTAGGAATATTGGGAACACTAACAACCCTTATGAAATGACGGATGCTCAACGCGACTCCATATATAAAGCCGAAGCAAAGAGGGATTCGCTCGAACAAACAAGAGACTCTTTAAAGAACGACCCGCATAAGCGGGAGTATTATCTAGCACAAATCCCATTCACTGCGGAACAGCTTGCTGCAAGTAACAAGATACTTGAGGATGGTCTACATCATTCAGGAGTAATATTCAAGGATAGGCTTAACAATCTTCGTCTAGCAGAGCGGGCGCTACGCAGAGTGAGTGATAATTATCCTGACTATGAGGCTATGGACGATGTTTATTACCATCTCTACTTGCTTTATATGCGTAAGAACGAACCCGAGATAGCCGAGACTTACCTTACAAAGTTAAGTCGGCAATACCCCAAGAGCAAGTGGACTACCCTCCTAACTGACCCTTATTACAAACAAAACTTACGTTTCGGCGTGCAGATAGAAGACTCTCTATATGCCTCAACTTACGATGCTTTCAAGCAAGGACACTATAATGAGGTTGCTAGTAACGCTCAAATCTCCGAGAAACGATTCCCAATGGGAGCCAACCGAGATAAGTTCTTGTTCATTGGAGGATTGAGTAAGCTAAACACGGGAGACGCTAATGGGTGCTTAACCGACATGAAGGAGGTTGTAAAGAAGTACCCTAACAGTCGTATCAGTGAGATGGCTGGAATGATAGTGAATGGTGTTCAGGCAGGAAAGAAGCTCCGCAGCGGTAAGTTCGACCTAAATGCTGTGTGGTCATACCGTGCTTCCATCCTTAGTGATAGCGACAGTATCCGACAAGCGAAGCTCTCTCCTGAACGCAACATAGACTTTAAGTTCTTGCTAATATACAACCCCGACTCATTGAAGGAGAACCAGTTACTATTCGAGTTAGCGCGTTTCAACTTCACAAACTTCCTCGTTCGCAACTTTGAAATACAAATAGAAGACCTCAGCGGATTGCATCAAATGACCGTATCGGGCTTCCGCAGTTATGATGAAGCGTATCAATATGCCCGTCAACTATTTGATGCTAAGGACGTGGTGACGCAGATGAGCAAGACTACTAAGGCTGTCATTATCAGTGACAAGAACCTGAAACTGATTGGAACGACCTATAGTTATAAGGATTATGAGGCTTTCTACAAAAAGAACTTCTCACCGCTTGAAGTGACCAAACGCTATCTCTTGAGTGAACCAGCCGAAGTGGCGACACCGCGCGAGCCTGATCTTCTACAGAAGATAGAGGAGAAGCACGCCAATGACAAGGATCTCTTCCCTGACGATATGGATGTTCCTGCAAACAACACGATGGATATTCCGTTGGATACACCAGCATCAAAGAAGGTGGAGCCAACGACATCTCCAAAGAATGAAAACACTTTCGAGATTCCTACGGAGGTGAAGAAACCAACGTTGGAGGACACTAACACGTTCGTTATTCCTGATGAGAAGCCTGCCGAAAAGCCTACTCCAACTCTCCCGAAAACTCCTGCCAACACAGGAAAAGAGACGAAGAAGGCTGAAACAAAGCCTACTCCAACACAGCAAAAGACAGAACCAAAAGTGCAGAAGACACCATCTACTGCACCGCAGAAAGCACCCGTTAAGCAGCCTCAACAGGCACCAGCAAAGAAGCCAAAGACGGTAGATGATGGTCCGATCATTTACTTCGGAGATGACGAACCAACGTCTAGTAAGAAGAATAACAACAAGACTAACAAGAAGAACCAACCCATTCAAAACGACATCGAAGATGAATATTATGACTTGGAGGGGTTCTAAATAGAAGCAAGAAGATATATGAACAACGGATTGTTACTATGGGTAGATGATGAAATTGAGCTGTTGAAAGCGCACATCCTATTCCTTGAGAACAAAGGATATAAGGTTGTCATGGCTAGCAACGGGGCTGATGCTATTGAGCAATGTAGCATGCAGACCTTCGATCTCGTGCTACTTGATGAGCAGATGCCAGGGCTTTCTGGGCTCGAGACCTTACAACGGATCAAGGAGATTCAACCTGCTACACCGATTGTCATGGTGACGAAGAGTGAAGAAGAGGACATTATGAATCAAGCGATTGGAGCAAAGATTGCAGACTATCTCATCAAGCCCGTCAACCCGAATCAGATACTTCTTTCACTGAAAAAGAATATCCATCAGAAGGAAATTGTCACTGAAGTAACGCAGAGCGGATACCAACAAAGCTATCAACAGATAGCTATGGAGATTGCCGACTGCCGTTCGTTCGATGATTGGAAAGAGGTTTATCGCAAGTTAGTACACTGGGAGTTAGAGCTAAGCAGCACTGACAGCAACATGGTGGAAATGCTGAAAATGCAGAAGGAAGAGGCTAATAATGGCTTTGCTAAGTATATTTCAAAGCATTATCTCAACTGGGTAGCACCACAGGAAACAAAAATGAATAGTAGTTTCGCACGTTTGGCAGGACGCAATAAGAAGTCTGATACCAACAACGAAACCAACGATAAGCCCTTACTAAGCCCAGAGGTCTTCAAGAAGAAGGTGTTTCCACTCATTGACAAAGGCGAGAAAGTATTCCTCATCGTCATTGATAACTTCCGACTTGACCAATGGCGCATCCTGTCGAAAGAGATTGGTGACATGTTCGAGATCGAAGAGGACCTTTACATGAGCATACTTCCAACAGCAACACAATACGCCCGCAATGCTATATTCAGTGGTCTTATGCCTCAACAAATAGCAAAGATGTACCCCGAATTGTGGGTCGATGAGGACGAAGAAGAGGGCAAGAACCTCAACGAAGAGCCGCTTATTCGGACGCAGATAGAGCGTTATCGCCGTCATGACAGGTTCTCTTATCATAAGATTAACGACTCAACGGGTGCCGAGAAGTTCATGCAACAATACAAGAACTTAGCTCAAAACGATCTAAATGTGCTCGTTGTTAACTTCATCGACATGCTTTCTCATGCGCGAACAGAGATGAAGATGATACGTGAACTAGCCAGTGACGAGAGTGCCTATCGCTCCATTACACTTAGCTGGTTCCAACATAGCGTCCTTGCAGACGTCATCAAGGAGTTGGCACAATCGAACTATAAGGTGATAATCACAACTGATCACGGATCCATTCGGACGACTAATCCAGTGAAGATTATCGGTGATCGCAATACGAATACAAACCTTCGTTATAAGCTGGGAAAGAGTCTTAACTATGATGCTAAGGAGGTTTTCACCATCAAGAATCCGCATCAAGCACAGCTGCCAGCCCCTAACCTCAGTACAAGCTACGTATTCGCTACGGGCGATTCGTTCTTTGCTTACCCCAATAACTACAACTATTACGTGTCTTACTATAAGGATACTTTCCAACACGGAGGCATCTCTTTGGAAGAAATGATCATCCCTTTGGTCACGCTCACACCACGTAAACGATCATAAAGAACAGATAAATAAAAGCAATATGGAAATAAGAATCAATAGTCTCGATACCATTCACGAGGCTGCAAAGGACTTTATTAAGGGAATGGGAGACGGTAAGGTGTTTGCCTTCTATGGTAAGATGGGAGTTGGAAAGACCACCTTTATCAAAGCACTTTGCGAAGTTCTCGGGGTGAAGGATGTGATTACTTCCCCTACATTCGCCATCATCAACGAGTATACAGACGGCAACAACAAGCCAATCTATCACTTCGATTTCTATCGAATAAAGAAGTTGGAGGAGGTTTATGACATGGGTTATGAGGATTACTTCTATAGTGGTAACCTCTGTCTACTCGAATGGCCGGAGCTCGTTGAGGATGTTCTTCCAGAGAACGTCATCAAAGTTACGATCGAAGAACAGCCTGATGGCAGCCGCCTCTTGACGTGTTAAGGTAACGAAACAACGCCCTTCTGAAATTGAATCTAACGGCAGGAAACCTCCCCAAGCCCGTTAAAAGGAGAGGGTGTAACCTACGGGACTATTTAAAGAAAGGCTTTCTTCAATGCGAAGGGAGTGCTTCTTCGCATCAAAGAGAGCCTCTTCTCATATCAAGGAGAGGCTCTCTTTAGTTTTACCTACAATCTACATCTATGAAAAGCAATGACACAGAGTAGGGGCAGACACCCTCGTCTGTCCCCACTTCTGACAATTATTTCGATTCGAAGAGCTAACAAGTAAACATGCAAATCCGCTGTTTGTTCTGTAGTAAACGGCACTATCTACTCCCCACTCTATGTGAGAGAAGGAGAGAGGAAACTTATATTTCCCCTTGAGGAAAACTGGAAGAGGTTCCTATATGCAGTCATTCCAGACCTCTCCAAATGCTTTGGAAAACTATTACAAAGCACTTGGAGAACCATTACAAAAGACTTGTAATTTTCTGGAATACCTTTCGAACGTCCTCAAAATCCCACTAAAAAAGCCATATTAAACAGTCTTTTAACGACTGCCTAATATGGCTTTCAACCGTTATTAATCTATCAACTGACTGCTTAGAGCAGTGCTTTGAACTTCTCATCAAGCACTGCTTTTGATGCAGCACCAACGAACTTATCTACTAATTCACCGTTCTTGAAGAATAGAATCGTTGGTATGTTGCGTACTCCGAAATCGATTGCAACATCATCATTCTCTTCAACATCACACTTGCCAACAACGATCTTTCCATCGTATTCCTCTGCTAATTCAGAGATGATTGGACCGACCATCTTGCAAGGTCCACACCATGTTGCCCATAGGTCAACTACCAATGGTAAGTCACCATTCTTATAAGTCTCTAAGTTCTCACTAGTGATTTTTACTTCCATGTCTTTACTTTTTTATAATTATACTGATTGTTATTAAATTAATATCTCACGCTTATGTTATATCAAAATGTATGCCACCTTTATATATAACTAATTGATGTGGAACTCCATCTTGTCACTGGCAGTGATAAAGTCTATCAACTTTCGGTCTACATTGACTGTCTTATTGCGACTTTGAAGAGTAACAATAGTGTTCTCTAAGGTGCGTAACTGAATAAGCAGCTGTGTATTGCCTTGGTGCTCATCTATCACCGTTGACAACTCTGAAACGAGTTCGTCATCTAAAGATGAGGCATCCATTGAGATGGTAAACCGCTGTAACTTATGCTCTTTAACATCATAGAGTTGCTCCACATTCTGCACTTTCAGCTCCAGTAATGATGGGTTATTGCGATAACGGGGTTGGCACTTAGCAGTTATATATATGGTGTAATTCACCTTTAGAAGATTGTTCCAGCGTGCCCAATCATCACCGAAGAGTGCCAACTCACCCGTTCCCTCGAAGTCTTCTATTGTAACGAAACCAAAGGGTTTGCCCGTCTTCTGGGAGAAACGCTCATTCACTGACGTGACGATACCACCGAATGTTACCTCATCAGTTTGGGATAGTTTCGTCATATCAGCATTGCGTCCTATCATCGAACAATGTGTGTTACACATGTTGTTCAGCACGACGCTATACTCATCCAATGGGTGGGCTGACAAATAAACACCCACTAACTCGCGTTCTTTGTTGAGCTTTTCTATCGTCGGCCACTTCTCTGTCTTCGGTGCAACGGGGTGCATAACTGCGACAGCATCCATACCTCCAAAGAGGGAGTTCTGTTGCTCTGCTTTCTCTGTCTGGAATAACTGTCCGTAACGAACGATAGTATCAAGAAAGACACTATCTCTGCCTGATACACCGAAGAACTGCTCTCTCTGCAAGCCGAAACTATCAAAGCCACCACTATAAGCGAGGCTTTCGAATGCCTTACGATTCACATTGCTAAGGTCGACACGTTCGGCAAAGTCGTATATATCTTTATATGGTCCATTCTTCTCTCGTTCGCTTACAATGCTCTCAGCAGCACTTGTTCCCATACCCTTGATAGCAGCTAGACCGAATCGAATCTCACCTTTCTTATTTACACCAAAGCCTATCTGGCTCTCGTTGATATCAGGTCCGAGCGTTGCTATCTTCAATGCTTTACATTCTTCCATGAGCTTGGTTATCTCGGTAATCTGGCTGAAACGGCGGGTCATTAAGGCTGCCATATATTCGGCGGGATAGTGTGCCTTGAGGTAAGCCGTTTGATAAGCTACCCACGAATAGCACGTGGCATGCGACTTATTGAAGGCGTAACTGGCAAACTTCTCCCAGTCACTCCATATCTTCTCCAGTATCTGCGGATCGTGCCCATTAGCCTGTCCTTGCTTGATGAACTTCGGTTTCATCTGGTCAACGATAGCCTTCTTTTTCTTACCCATTGCCTTTCGTAAGGCATCACTCTCACCCCGGGTGAAGCTCGCCAACTGGCGACTTAGGAGCATCACTTGCTCTTGATAGACTGTAATCCCGTATGTATCTTTGAGGTACTTCTCCATACATGGGATGTCATACTTTACTAGCGACGGATCGTTCTTACGCTTAATAAAATCGGGAATATAGTCCATTGGACCTGGACGATACAGTGCATTCATGGCGATCAAATCCTCAAAGACTGTTGGATGAAGTTCTCGGAGGTACTTCTGCATACCGGCTGACTCGAACTGAAAAGTACCTATCGTTTGCCCCTTCTGATATAACTGGTAGGTCAGTTCATCATCTATCGGAATGTTGTCAAGATCGATGATGTCACCTGTTGTCTGTCGAATAACTTTACATGCTTCCTTTAACTCTGACAAGGTCTTCAGACCGAGGAAGTCCATCTTGATTAAGCCCGTTGACTCAATGACATGACCGTCATACTGCGTTACAGGAACTTTCTTCTCGGGGAAGTCCGGATCGGTCGCAGTGGATACAGGAACCCAATCATCAATAGGGTTACGACAGATGATAAAGCCACAAGCATGTATCCCCGTATTACGCACAGTACCCTCAAGCATCCTCGCATACTTTATAGTGTTTCGCTCTCTAACATCCTCACTTACCTCTGCATCTTGCAGTTGCGGGGTACACTTGATGGCGTTTGCTAGATTCATCTTCATGCCATCTGGCAAACGATCCGGTATCGCTTTACACAGCTCATTAGCGATTGCAATAGGTAATTTCTCTACACGGGCAACATCCTTAATAGAGTTCTTTGTTGCCATTGTACCATAAGTGATGATGTGCGCGCAATTCTCATGTCCATACTTATCCATGACCCATTGCAACACACGACCACGACCGTCATCATCGAAGTCGGTATCAATATCAGGAAGATTCACACGATCTGGATTAAGGAAGCGTTCGAACAGTAAGTCGTACTTAAGCGGGTCTATCTTCGTAATTCCTAGGCAATAAGCCACGACTGAACCTGCTGCTGAACCACGACCAGGCCCCACCATGACTCCTAACTCTTGGCGAGCTGCATTGATAAAGTCCTGTACTATAAGGAAATAACCAGGGAAACCCATGGTCTTCATGACGTGTAACTCGAACCTTATATGGCTCTTCACCTCATCTGAAAGAGGGTCACCATATAGCTTCTTAGCACCATCGTAGGCTAGTTTAGCTAGATAGTCGGCTTCGAACTTGATACGATATATCTTCTCATAACCACCTAATCGCTCTATAACCTTTTGTCCTTCCTCGGGCGAAAGAGGGTTCTCACCATTCTCATCTGTGGTGAACTCCTTGTATAAATCTTCCTCCGTGAACTTCTTCTCCCACTCTTCTTCTGTACCAAAAGACTCTGGGATGGGGAAGAAAGGCATGATAGGACCATGGTCAATACTATAGATCTCAACCTTATCAAGCACCTCCAGTGTATTAGTCAATGCTTCTGGAATATCCGAAAAGACGTCGTTCATCTCCTGACGAGACTTGAACCATTCTTGCTTGGAATAGCGCATGCGCTTCGGATCGTCCAAGTCTTCATTCGTTGCAAGGCATAGTAAGTGATCGTGCGCCTCGGCTGTCTCCTTATCTTCAAAGTGACAGTCGTTCGTACAAACCACCTTAATTCCATATTCCTTAGCGAACTGCAACAATACTTTATTAGCCTTTTGTTGCAAGGGGAAAGCCTCTCGATTGGCAAGGATAGTAGGGTCTTTCACCTCATGACGTTGCAACTCTAGATAGAAGTCATCGCCGAATACACGATGATACCACTCACAGGCTTCACGCGCACCATCAATATCTCCATGTATAATCTTACTTGGTATCTCACCAGCAATACATGCCGAACATACGATTAAGTCCTCATGATACTTCTCCAACTCGGCTCGATCCGTTCGAGGACGATAGTAGTAGCCATCCACCCAAGCGTGAGAAACGAGCTTAATAAGGTTCTTGTAGCCGTTATAGTTCTTTGCTAAGACGATAAGATGGTATCCAGAGTTATCGTGCATGGACTTATCTTTATCGTGCATAGTGCGTCGGGCAACATACATCTCACATCCGAAGATAGGTTTGAAAGGCTCTTCACCATTCTTCTTACGCTCCTTATTGACCTTAGCGCAGTAGTCCGAAAACTCTTTGATACCGAACATCACACCATGATCAGTTATCGCCATACCCTTCATTCCATCAGCGATTGCCTTATCAACAAGCCTTGTTACCTTTGATTGACCATCTAGAATGGAGTAATTAGTATGCACATGTAAATGTATGTAATCTTCCATTAAGCTACGAATTTTGAGCTGTAAAGTTACGACGAAAAGCCCATATAGCCAAAAGAATGATAATGAAAATTTGTAGAAACGACCAAAAAGAAGTACCTTTGCAAGCGTTACAAAACGTCGATTTAACGACCATGGGGAAAATTAAAAAGAAGCTAAAGAAGATAAGAATACATCGCGAAGGTACAGACACGCTGCTCTACAGCGGTATATGTTTAGCCCTTATCGCGTTGATTCTATGGTTTGCAATTCCGTCAAAGATACCCTTTTGGATCTTTGCAGTAGTCTTCGGTACAGTCTACGGAATTGTTTTAAACTTCTACAGATGCCCTATCCGCTATTTTGGCAGCGAGGAGACCGAAGGCATAGTAGTTGCTCCTGCGGATGGACACATCGTAGTTATAGAAGAAGTAGACGAAAACACCTACTTCCATGAACGCCGTTTAATGATCTCAATATTCATGAGTTTATGGAATGTACACGCCAACTGGTTCCCTGTAGATGGCGTAGTTAAATCAGTACAACACTTTGATGGCAACTTTCACAAGGCTTGGCTTCCTAAGGCAAGTGAGGAGAATGAGCATGCCGATACCATTATTACTACTTCTGATGGCACTGATGTGTTATGCAGGCAGATTGCTGGTGCTATGGCACGACGTATTGTGACTTATGCTAAGGAGGGTGAGGAATGTTATATTGATGAGCACCTTGGCTTCATCAAGTTGGGCAGTCGTGTTGATATCTTCCTCCCTGTAGGCTCTGAAGTATGCGTTAAAATGGGACAGGCAACAACTGGCGACCAAACAGTTATCGCTAAGTTGAAGCCTAAGAAATAAACGGGTAATAATGAAGAAACATATTCCTAACAGCATAACATGCTGTAACTTGATTTCAGGTTGCATCGCAACGGCATTTGCTTTCACTGGTGAAGCGAAGATTGCGTTGCTTTGGATTATTATTGGAGCAGTCTTCGACTTCTTCGATGGCATGACTGCTCGCCTCTTACATGTCAGTTCTCCAATTGGTAAAGAACTTGATTCTCTTGCGGATGACATCACCTTTGGCGTAGCTCCCTCTACTATTATCTTTACTCAACTACAGCTGATGAGCTATCCAGAGTTCCTCGAGCCTCTACGTCCCTACCTCCCTTTCGTGGCTTACATCATGGCTGCTTTCTCTGCATTGCGCCTTGCTAAGTTCAATCTCGATGAGCGTCAAGCACTCGGATTCATAGGTTTGCCAACGCCTGCCAACGCCCTCTTCTGGGGCTCGTTATTGGTTGGTATCGGAGAACAGATGTATTATCGCCCTTGGACACTATACCTAATTCTGATTGGAATATTGGTTAGTTCGTGGCTACTTGTATCTGAGATACCAATGTTCGCACTAAAGTTTAAGCATTGGGGATGGAAAGGTAATGAGGTAAAATACATCTTCTTACTCACCTGTATTCCTCTTTTAGTAATCTTCGGTATTACCGCCTTTGCCATCATCGTTGCTTGGTACGTTGTGTTATCAGCGATAGTTAAGCAACAGGCAAGTAAGTAATAATACAAAGGAACACTATGATAGAAGATTTACTGAAGTTTGCTTTCCTCATATTTGTATTCTTCCTCATCATGATAGGATGGGTTGCTTATGCTTTCTATAAGCAACTGACACATGCTCGAAAGCTGTTTAATCCATACAGACAACAGCAGGGGACACAATCGAACGAGCCTACGATTACAGATAACAGGCCCTTAGAGGAACGCAATAAACAGGTTATCCCTGATAGTGAAGGCGAATATGTAGACTTCACGGAAGTAGAGGATGACCAACAAGAATGAACCCATAGTATTAAAGTTGATAAATATGTTTGAGAGTATATCAAGGTTCCCACGAACCAACGATATACTCTCTTTATTTGTACAAAGGTGTCATCACTCTTTGAAGCGACTTCCTCTTCCATTTAAAGAGAGGCTTTCTTTGCTATAAAGAAAGCCTCTCTTCGTATCAAGGAAACGCCTTTCTTCCACAAAGAAGAGCGTCTCTTGAAATCCACCCAACCTCTCCCAAGGAGAGAAGTGGTGTCTTATACCATTGATTACTTACCTACTTTGTAATTCTCAAGCCCCTTATCAAGGAAGTCAAGATAGGCTTTCACGTCCTCTTTGAAGCTGAAGCTACCATTGAGCGGCTTACCGGCATTATCCAAAGGAACATAGAAAGGCTGTGCGAGATAACCGAACTTCGTCTCCTCAAGATAGCTCCACTTGTCGCCCACAGTGCGCAGAGTGCGAGTAGAGCCATCAGGACGTTTCACCTCTACAGGCTGTTTCAACGGAGTCTTATCATCTACATAAAGCGAGATAAGAACATAGTCCTTCATGAGCTTATCAGCTACACGGGAGTCGGTCCATACCGATGCCTCCATCTTACGACAGTTAACACATCCGAAGCCCGTAAAGTCTATTAAGACTGGTTTCCCTGCTGCTGCGGCTGCACGCATGCCCTCTTCATAATCGGTATATTGGGCATGTACGGTTTGTGGAGCTAGATTGAAATCCTGCGTATTGATAGGTGGTGCGAAGGCACTAACCGCCTTACAAGGTGCGCCCCAAAGCCCCGGAACCATATAAATAGCAAATGCCAATGAGCAAAGACCTAGCATAATGGCTGGTACAGGCATTGCCTTCTGCTCCGAATCATCGTGCGGGAACTTAAGTTTTCCTATGAGATAGAGACCGAGCAAACCAAAGAGTGCAATCCAAATAGATAGGAATGTCTCACGATCTAGGATGTGCCATCCGTATGCGAGATCGGCTACTGATAGGAACTTCAGCGAGAATGCCAATTCAATGAAGCCTAACACAACCTTAATCATATTCATCCATGAACCTGACTTAGGTGCTTGCTTCAACCAAGATGGGAAGAGGGCGAAGAGCGTGAAAGGCAAGGCTAACGCCAAGGCGAAGCCGAACATGCCTACTGCTGGGGCTACCCAGTCACCGCTTGTGGCTGCCTGAACAAGCAAAAGTCCCACTACGGGTGCTGTACAAGAGAAGCTAACCAGTGACAAGGTGAACGCCATAAGGAAGATTGAAAGCAATCCCGTGGTTGCTGCCGCTTTGTTATCTACAGCATTGCCCCACGATGATGGCAATCGAAGTTCGAACCATCCAAAGAAACTAAAGGCGAATACTAACAGCAGAAGGAAGAAGAAGATATTGAACGGGGCATTGGTTGCTAGCTCATTCAACTTCTGTGGTCCGAATGCAGCTGTTACGATTGACGCTAAGCCGAGATAGATTACTATAATTGAGATACCGTATGTTATGGCATCACGAATACCCTTCTTGCGGTCGTCCTTCGCACGCTTTAGGAAGAAACTAACGGTCATTGGTATGATTGGCCACACGCAAGGGGTGAGCAGAGCAACGAGTCCTCCAATAATACCCATGAAGAAGATGTACCAAAGAGAGTTGCTCTTGTTATTTTGTGCATTGTTGAATGCCGCCAACTCCTTTACTACAGGCGTCCATAGGTCGGCGTCTGGCGTACTCTGAACAGCCGTTTGAGCCGTTGCAGTAGTTGAGTCTGTCTTAGCCGTGGTAGTCTCTTTTGCCGTGTCAGCAGTCATTGCAGCTAATGCAGATAAACCATCAGCTGCTATTGGAGTAGCAGCTGACGCAGTATTATCGGTGGTAGTTGAAGTGCTTGCTGGCGTCGCAGCGGGAGCTTCAGCAGGGCCGTTCCCCTTAAAGTTAAACTCCACTTGCATTGGAGGCATACACATCTCATCGTTACAAGTACCATACTCTAAGTAACCTTTGAGCGTATATGTCTTTGCCGTAATCTTATAACGTTGAATAAAGCTAACACTATTCTCGAAATAGCGGAGCTTCATCTCGAATGCTTTATCAAAGACATTCAATTCCTTACCACGTGCTATTAGTTTACCAACAGGCGTCACGCCCTCTGCTTTCTCTACATGCAAAGTGGTAGAAGTAGGTCCATCTGCAGGTAAGTTAGTCGAATAGACGTGCCATCCCTGATCGATCTTAGCAGAGAAGATAAGGTCTACCTCTGTTGGAGACACTTGTTTCTGTTGCACAGTAAAGTGTGCTGGCTTCTGTTGTGCGAAAGCTGTTAAGCTAACGAACAACATGAAGATAAATAGTAATGTATTTCTCTTGTTCATTGATTTGTACGATTAAAAAAACGCTTGCAAAGGTAAATAAATAATTCTATATATCATTGAATTGATTACAGATTATAGGTATATAACATCAAAAATATCAACCAGTAAGAGTGTCAAAAGTAACTTACAGAAACTTTAGACACTCTTATCTTTATCAAAATCATCACATTATCATAATATTAGGTATGGGTTAATTGTGAACCAATGTGCCTATATCTTCGCCGTCCATCACCTTCTTGAGATTGCCAACAACATCCATATTGAAGACGTAGATAGGTAGGTCATTCTCCTTACACATCGTCGTTGCTGTAAGATCCATTACCTTCAAGCCCTTGTTGTAAATCTCATCATAGGTGATTTCAGAGTACTTCTGCGCTGTTGGGTCTTTCTCTGGATCAGCAGTGTAAACGCCATCTACGCGTGTACCCTTTAGCATTACGTCGGCTTCTATCTCGATACCACGGAGGCTAGAACCCGTATCAGTTGTGAAGTAAGGACAGCCTGTTCCGGCAGAGAAAATACATACATAGCCGGCTTCCATAGCCTCAATAGCTTTCCACTTACTATAGAACTCACCTATTGGCTCCATACGAATTGCGGTCAAAACTTTGGCTTTTGCGCCGATTGCCTCAAGTGCTGAAGAGAGTGCGAGGGAGTTAATTACAGTGGCACACATACCCATCTGGTCACCTTTCACACGATCGAAACCTTTCTGACTACCGCTTAATCCACGGAAGATGTTACCTCCACCAATGACGATACCTATCTGCACGCCCATGTCATGCACCTCCTTTATCTGCTTCGCATAGTCACTTAAACGTTCAGGATCTATGCCAAAGCCTTGCTTACCCATAAGACTCTCACCCGAGAGCTTCAATAGTATACGTTTGAATCTTGCCATTCTTTATCTTAATTAAACAATAAATTCTACTTCTTTAAACTGGTATTCACGAATCATTCCACTGCGGTCTCTTAGGATGAGATGCCCATTGTCTTCTACCTCAACGATAGCTCCCTCAAACTCGCCATCTGTGTCGCGGTATCGATGAAAGCCTCCCTTACGGTACAAAGCTTCGTGATACATTGCACTAATATCATTGTATCCGCCTAGTTCTAACAGGTGATAACACTCTTGGAACTTAGCGATTATCTGTTTGAGGAGTTCTTCCTTATCTACTTCATGCCCTAAGATCTGGCAGAGAGAGACGGGATTAGGAGCATCACTAACGAATGTTGATTGGTTAACATTGAGCCCTACACCAAAGATGCAATCCTTTATATGTCCGCCACTAAGTTTGGTCTCAATCAGAGTTCCACTCAGTTTCTTATCCTTCCAATAGATGTCATTCGGCCACTTGAGGCGTATGTCATCCGCAACATAGCTTAATAAGGCTTCCTTCAAAGCTAAGGCTCCAGCCTCAGAAAGCAAGAATTGACTGCGGACTGGCAGCATTGTAGGATGTACAAGGATGGAGAATAGTAGGTTCTTACCGCCTTCACTCTCCCAAGTATTAGCCCCTTGTCCACGCCCAGTGGTCTGATGTTCAACCACCACAACTGTTATTGGCTCGTCTTCCGCAGGTGTATAGTTACGTAAGAAATTGTTTGTACTATCCACTTCTGGTAATCGAATGACCTTTACTTCTTGCTTCTTTTCTACGACTGAAGACTTGAAAAGACCTAATACTGCATCTATAATTTTCATGAATGATAGCTATCTATTATATAAAAGGTAGAAAGGCATCCTTCACATGGCGTACTTCGTGCTTATCATCAGGGCATCCAACGATGGTGATAATATCGAATCGTATCTCCAAACTTATATTATACCTCTTGACGTAAGCATTAGCAGCAAGAGACAAGGAACGCACCTTCTGTGGTGTTACAGCAGCATCGGCATTGGCAAAGCGTTCGTCCTTTCGTGCCTTCACTTCCACTATCACCAACGCTCCAGCGTCCATTGCAACAATATCCAAGTCACGGTGTTGATACATCCAATTGCGATGTAAGATGGTATAACCTTGCTGTTGAAGATAGTTAGCAGCAACTTCTTCGCCCCATTTACCTATATCATTATGGTATGCCATGCGCCTTTCTCACATTATTATTCGCACCACAAAGATAGGACAAAGTTTTGTATAATCAAAATAAAACACGTATTTTTGTGGCATGAGTACCGATGAACAAATAAAGAAAGACATGTATTTTATGCAGCGCGCAATCGATGAGGCGAAGGCTGCATACCGTGAAGGTGAGATTCCAATAGGGGCTGTCGTAGTATGTCGAGATCGTATCATAGCTCGTGCCCACAATCTCACTGAAACCTTGAATGATGTTACTGCCCATGCAGAAATGCAAGCCATCACGATTGCGGAGAACGAGTTAGGAGGTAAGTACTTACAAGATTGCACGCTATATGTTACTGTTGAGCCCTGCATCATGTGTGCTGGAGCAATCGGATGGGCGCAACTTCAACGCATTGTATATGGGTGCCCTGACATAAAGCGAGGCTATCATGAATATGCTCCTAAGGCTTTCCATCCTAAGGCAAACGTAACCTCTGGCGTCCTCGAGGAGGAGTGTAAGGCTCTTATGCAACGTTTCTTCCAAGAGAGAAGATAGCCTTTCATGATAAAAACCTTAATAATCAATGTCACCTTTTACACCTAACTCTCGTTATACATACGAATCGGTTCAATATTCACAACCAATGTATAACAAATTAAAAAGTATAAAGTTATGAATCCAATAACACTTGGCGCACTCACATCAATCATCGTTCCTTTAGGAGTTGTAGTAGTTCTTCCTATTGTTACCGCCTACATTGCCTATAAAAAGAAGCAGCATGAAACAAACAAAAGAACTGGGATTATCATGGCTGCACTAGAGAAGAACAGCGATATTGACGTACAAGAGTTCCTAAGCAAACTTAATCCTCCACAGAAGACATACAAAGAGAGGATGCTTAATAGGCTACATCAAGAAATCTTATGGGGTTCCATTTGTTCAATCGGAGGGGCTGTCTGCATTATAGCAACAGTCACAACGAGCTTCATCAACGGGTATCAAGGAATGGATATCGGTTTCCTTGCGATCTTTGGAATAGTTCCTTTAGCTACGGGGGTGGGTCTATTAGTAGCTTACAAAAGCGGTAAGAAGTCACTTGATCAGGTTTCAGAGAGCGAATAAGAGCGTATGACCAGGAATCAATTCGTCAATCAAGTCAATCAGGAACAGGCTCATCTACGTCGGTTCCTGATGGCTTTGTGCTGCGGAGACAGCGCTGAGGCTGACGATATTGCACAAGAGACTCTTATCAAGGCTTACCTCCGCTGTGAGCAATATGATGAACGTGGACAGTTCTCGGCATGGTTATTAAAGATTGCATATCATATCTTTATTGATGCTAAACGTAAACAGAAAGAGCAAAGTAAACTATCTTTAGAGAAAGTGTTTACGCTTCAAGGAACAGCAAACGCAGATGATTGCTTCCGTTATCAAGCTCTTCATACGGCATTAGCCACGCTCTCTGAAACGATAAGAACCAGTATTCTCCTTTATTATATGCAAGGATATCAAATCAAAGAGATTGCTGAAATAACCGATAATAGTGAGGATGCGATTAAGAAACAACTATCCCGAGGACGGGAACAACTAAAACACTTATTGAAAGATGGACGAAGATAAATACTTAAAAGACCTGCTGACTGATTATCAGCCAAAGCTCACCGATGATGCAGCCTTCATACAAAGACTACACCGCCAGATGGCTCTTATTGATGAAGTAAAGGCTTATCAACGTGCGGAGAAACGTAAGAACAAACGGTTCTCCATCATCATGCTGGCTATTGGAATCATATTAGGAACTATCGTAACACTTGCGAGCTTCACCCTACCCGACCTAACAGAATCACTTAAGCAAGGTTCTAACTCGGAGTTTATCATAGCCCTTCTCAACAACATTAAATACATTAGTTTAGCCATTGGTTCCACCTTTATCATGTTGAGTCTGCTCCTTACTTCAAAGCTGGCAGACTTCAACAAATGACCATAAAACCATCTAACACATACAAAGAAGAGGCACTCTCATCACGAGAATGCCTCTTCCTTGTTATATATATAAGGTTACTTAACTTGAATAACCAAGTATTTACTTGTACTCCAGAAAGTCTGTGGGTCGGTAATACGAAGTACATACTGACCATTTGTGTCGGCTGATAAGCTGTAGCTACTGCTTGGGTGCGCTGTTAACAGTCGTGCGCTCTTACTATAAAGTTTGATTTCCTTGGTAATGCGGATATCTATCTTCGTGAAGTAACTCTTGTTGAAAGCACCCTGCAATACCCTATCCCCATCAAGAATACGCTGTCCCTTTAATTCGCTCTTAGTACCGAATACATACCAACCAGTGTTCAACTGCTTATCTTGCGTATTGATCGTTTCAGTCTTCTGATTGCTTTCGTTCTGCAGATTCTCTTTCTCCGTCGTTAGGTTCTCCTTCTCGGTTGTTAGGTTCTCCTTGTCTGTCTTGAGGTTTTCTACATCTGTATTCAGACCCGTAATCGTCTCATCAAGCTCCTTAATATGGATATTCTTTGACTCTAACTCACTGCGCAAGCGTTTCAATTCACCCTCTTTACGAACCAACTGATTGGTTAGCTGCGTAAGAGTCTTCTTCATTGCATCACCCTTGAAACCCGTCTCGCGCAACTGTTGTTGCAGTTTCTTTATAAGCTCGCGATTCTCCTTCATGCGTTGAGCAATGAACTGTACGTTCTCTTTCACCTGCTCGTTTTTATCCTTACTCTCGCTATCCTTGGCGATAGTCACACGATTCTCTGCCTCATTGATATCGGCAAATCCTTGTTGAATATCATTGAGTGTCCCCATCATGTCATTAATCTCGTTATCACGAGCATCAATAATTGCACGTAAGGAATCGTTCTGTATCTGTGCTGGATTAAACGCTGTTTTCTTGTCTTGATTGCAGGATGCCAGTGCAAGAACTCCACATACTGCCACTACTAAAAGTTTCTTCATAACATTACTCTTTAATATTATTTCGCGCCTTCTTAGTCGAAGACTTAACCTTCTCTTTACCGGCAACCACTATCACAAACTCGCCTCTTGGCTCTGTTTCCTCGAAGTGGTTGATGACCTCGGCAAGCGTTCCTCGAACACTCTCCTCATGTACCTTCGATATCTCACGACAACAACTTACTTGTCGATCAGCACCGAACACCTCCGCAAACTGGCTCAATGTCTTCACAACCCTATAAGGTGATTCATAGAAAATCATTGTTCGCGTCTCATCAGCTAAGCTCTCCAAATGTGTTTTACGACCCTTCTTTTGTGGTAAGAAGCCTTCGAAACAGAATCGATCACAGGGCAGTCCGCTAGAGACGAGAGCAGGAACAAAGGCTGTTGCACCCGGTAAGGTCTGTACCGTAATACCATTTGCTGCAGCCTCACGAGCTAAGTAGAAGCCGGGATCACTTATACCGGGAGTGCCTGCATCAGATATGAGTGCGATGGTTTCACCAGCCTTCAATCGATTGACGATACCTGCTGATGTACTGTGTTCATTAAACTTATGATGTGATAGAAGACGGTTCTTTATATCGAAATGCTTCAATAAGATGCCCGAAGTTCGGGTATCTTCACATAAGACCAAGTCGGCTTCCTTCAGTATTCGGATCGCACGGAGCGTCATATCCTCCATGTTTCCAACCGGTGTAGGTACGAGGTATAATATTCCCATTTGTTGCTTGCAAATGTAAAGCAAAAGCACTGAAGGGCAAAATAAATTAGCTTTTTTTACATAACGAATAGAGGAGTTAAGGCTAAGAAAGTATTCTTTAACTCCAAGAAAATACTTATCTTTGCAGCAATTATGGTAACGATTAATAATCTTAATGGTGAAAGGTGTCGTAAAGGACGCATAGAAGTAATATGCGGAAGTATGTTCTCTGGTAAGACAGAAGAGCTTATCCGCCGTATGAGACGTGCTCAGTTCGCTAAGCAGAGGGTAGAGATTTTCAAGCCTTCGATAGATACTCGCTACTCTGAAGAGGATGTTGTCAGCCACGACCAGAACTCTATTCACTCCACAGCTATCGACTCCTCGGGTAACATCTTATTGTTAGCTTCAGATATAGATGTCGTGGGAATTGATGAAGCGCAGTTCTTAGATGAAGGGCTCGTTGACGTTTGCAACCAACTTGCTAATAATGGAGTTCGAGTCATCATAGCCGGTCTTGACATGGATTATAAAGGTGTTCCTTTCGGTCCAATGCCCGCTCTTTGCGCCATAGCTGATGATGTAACAAAGGTACACGCCATCTGTGTTAAGTGTGGAGCCTTGGCTTATGTCAGTCACCGGCTGATAGCTGATGACCGCCGAGTAATGCTTGGTGAACAACAAGAATACGAACCCTTGTGCCGCGATTGTTACCAAAAGAGCCTTAAAAACGAATGTTCATCAAAAGATAAATAGATATGGATAAGACTATTACATTTGATAAATTCATACGCTGGTCACTAACTGCTCTGGCAGTTGTTGCCGTTTTCTTAGTGATAAAAGGGCTTTCGAGCGTTCTCTTACCATTCTTTATTGCATGGTTCTTAGCCTATCTCCTCTACCCCATCGTGAAGTTCGTTCAATACAAGTTGCACGTTCCCAGCCGGGCACTAAGCATTATCGTTACAATGATCTTTGTTATTGCCATCATCGCAGGAGTGCTCTACTTCATCGTCCCACCGATGATTGGTCAGATAGACAGACTTATGACTATCGCCAATAGATACTTACATGAGACGGCTCATACTAACAATATCTCGGCTATGATCCAACAGTGGGTCTCGGAGAATCAATACCAAATAGAACGATTCTTAAAGAGCCCCGACTTCACCGATGCCATTAAATCGGTTATGCCCAAACTGTTCTCTGTTATAGGTCAAACAGCTAGTATCGTGCTATCCATCATAGCGTCTTTCATCACCTTACTCTATATGTTCTTTATCTTGCTGGATTACGAGTTCCTCACCTCCAATTGGATAAGGATCTTCCCTAAAAAAGCACGTCCTTTCTGGCGAGAACTAGAGCAGGATGTGGAACGAGAACTCAATAACTACGTGCGCGGGCAGGGGCTTGTATCGCTCTGCATGGGCGTTCTCTTCTGTATAGGATTCACCATCATCGACTTCCCAATGGCTATTGGTCTGGGCATACTGATAGGAGTTCTCAACCTTATTCCGTATCTCCACACTTTCGCCCTCATCCCAACTGCATTCTTAGCATTGCTTAAAGCGGCTGATACGGGGCAGAATTTCTGGATTATCTTTGGCTCGGCTTTGGCTGTATTCGCCATCGTTCAAGCACTTATGGATATGGTAATTACACCGAAGATAATGGGTAAAGCCATGGGACTTAACCCTGCCATCCTCCTCCTCTCACTCTCTGTTTGGGGTGCATTGTTAGGCTTTATCGGTCTTATTATCGCTCTTCCGCTTACGACACTCATCATTGCTTACTGGCAAAGATACGTCACGAAGGAGCATGAAGATGAGGAGTTAAAGGAAGTGATGGACGTTATTGAGAAGGGAAATAAACCCAAAGAATAATATGATATAGGTTTCCCTACACCCCACCCCGCCTCCACAAAGAGTAGGAGTGGGCAACGGAAGTCAATTAGCATACAATCTACTGATTTAAACAAGACGCTCTCTTTCATTTAAAGAGGGCGTCTCTTCGATGTGAAGAAACGCCTCCTTTGTATTAAGAATGCCTTTTCCTAACCGGCTCCCGTTAGGCACTCCTCCCCTTGGGGGAGGCTGGGTGGGGCTTTAACATTCGGAGAGGGGCTGGGGGGGAGGCTCCTTCTCTCCCCTTTGGGG
>ERZ773263.148-NODE-148-length-52028-cov-7.737633_pt1 | contig 52028 bp, 48 predicted proteins | sample MGYA00511076_ERZ773263 | MGnify/ENA primary metagenome ERZ773263 (study PRJEB29015, sample SAMEA2738155) | human oral metagenome | biome: human oral; feature: human-associated habitat; material: saliva | place: China | collected 2195 ... | reverse complement strand
ACTAGCACTCCAGAGCCAGAAAAACCACAACCTAAGAAACCAACTCCAGCTCCAAAAACACCAGCCCCAGCTTTACCACAAACAGGTACAGCTTCTGGTATTGGATTGTCTGTTTTGGGAATGATTCTTGCAGGATTCAGTCTTGTTAGTTTCAAAAAACGGAAGGAAAATTAAAAAGAAAATCTGATAAACGCAATAGATAGCTTTGATCAGACAGATGGAGCAAGCTAGGCGTTTTGCCTAGCTTTTCTTTTTGGTATCGGTTGAATTCATTATTTTTGTATCGTATAATAAAGTTATCCATCACAATAGGAGTCATTTTATAAGCATGAAAAAAGAAATTGAAGAATTATTAAAAAGTGGGCGTACTGCCTATAGTATTGCAAAAGAATCTGGTGTTGATGTGACTGCGATTCAAAAATTTATGAATGGTCAGCGAAAAATCGGGAATATGACTTTAGATACAGCAGAAAAGTTGATAAAAGTCATCAAAAATTCTGAGCAAGACACTTGACATTATAAGACGTATGTCTTATAATATAATTATAAATCATTTAAAAGGAGTCATAAGATTATGAATAAAGTTAGTAAAACATTGATGACAACAGTTGCGACTGTTGCTGTGGTAGGTGCTGGTCAAGTAGTACAAGCAGAAGATGTGCAACCAAAAGAGGTTAAAAGTACGGAAGCTGCTCAAACGAAAGCAGTTGTAACAAAAGAAGAAGTAATTCAATCTCAAACAGCTGTAGATACCGCAACTGCAGCGGTTAAAGCACAAGAACAAACAACTAATCAAGCACAAAAAGATGTGACAACTGCTGAAAATACGGTCAAAACAGAAACAACGAATGTTGCTCAAGCTGAAAACGTAGCTCAAGAAGCGACTCCAGAAAATGTGGCTAAAGCAGAAACTTCTGTTAAGGAAACGACTAATCAGGTAAGTCAAGCTGAAACTGCTGTATCTGCTAGTCAAACAGCCCAACAAACAGCTCAAAGTGAAGTGATGAAACAAGCAGAAGCGGTCGCAAAAGCCCAAGAGCCAGTTACTCAAAAACAAGCAGCTGTTGCACAAGCAGAAAAGAAAGTAGCCGAAAAACAAGCCATTTTAGATGGTACGGGTACTAAAGAAATTATTGCTAAAGCTGAACAAACGCAAGCAAAAGTAAACGCTGATAAAGAAGTAGTTGCTAAGGCTCAGACAGATTTGGCTAAAGCAAAACAAGATGACCAGAAACGTACTTCCGATTTAGCTGAAGCAGAAAAAGTAGTAACTCAATCTCAAAAGGCGGTAACTACTTCCAAAGCTGATTTGGATCAAAAGGTTGCTATGGCAAACAAAACGGCAGAAGTTCTGGAAAAAGCAACTGCTGATTTGACAAAAGCTAACCAAGATGTTGAAGCTATCAACCAAATCAAACTGACTCAAGAATATATTGTAGCCTTAAGAGAGTACGCTTCAAAAATCGCCACAGCTTCTCCAGCTGAAGAAAAAGTCATGACAGATAAGCTGGTGGCTTTAGGGAAAGATTTAGCGAAACAAAATCGCTTTAAAGCCAATAAAAATGACAGTCAAGAAAAATTAGATTTAAACAATCTTTCAGAAGCAACAAGGGAAGAATTATCTCTCTTTGCAGCGGATTTATTGAATCAAATTCATGCAGCTTTTGGTACATCGAAGGTTGAAGTGACAAAAGATGCAGCTAAAATTGTTCACAATCATGTTTCAACTTCAAAAACAAATGGCGTGAAAGGTCATGATTTGGCAAACCTCAATAAGGTATTGGCACAGTATGGAATTTCTTCTGGCACTGAAGAAAATATTGGTTTGAATGGTGGTGCTGGAGCAGGACAAACTGTAACAAAAGCAGAATTGAAACGTTTGGTTTATAATGCGATTGTGAACATGATGTTCAATGCTTCTGAAGATTATGAAAACAATGAGAATAATGAATTTTTCCATGCTTCTAGTTTGTCTGGTCTTTTTAGTCCAGGTGTCAAAACGACTTATTTAGGAGTTGCAACATCTTTTAAAGATGATTATTGGCAAATCGTTAATTTCTTGTTAATCCATGATAAGGGGCTGACAGGTAGTAGCTTTAATCGTACAGTATTAGCTAACCCATTTGATAGCCAAGAATTATTGAAGACTCAAAAAGAAGCTCAAAGTACTTATAATGCTGCAAAACAAGATGATGAACGTGCACAAGCAGATAAGTCGAAAGCAGAAACTTCTGTTAAAGAAGCTACTGCTTATTTAACAGGAGTAACGGCACAACGTGACGCTATTAAAGCTATAGAAGTTAAAACTCCTGCAGCACAAACTCAATTGGATCAAGCACAGGCAACTTTAAAAGCGGATGAAGCTGAAAATAAAGCAGCTCAAGAAAAAGTGCGTCAATTGAATGCGGACGTAAAAGCTAAACAAGCAGCTTTAGTGCAAGCAAAAGCTGAATTGTCTCAACAACAGGAAGAATTAGACGTACTTAAAAATAGTCTTTCAGCTGAACAAAACAAATTAGCTACTAAGAAAGCTGATTTGACAAGAGCCCAAGCATTGGTTAGTCAACGTAACAATGAGTTGGTACAAGCTAAAGAACGTTTGATAGCTGCTCAAGAAAAAGTGCGTCAATTGAAAGGTGCACCTGCACGTTTAGTTCAAGCAAAACAAAGCTTATTGACAGCTAAACAAACTTTGGCAGAAAAGAAAGGTTTGCTTGAGAAAGCAGAAGCAAAATTGCAAGTGTTAAAAGCAACTCAAACAGAAGTAGTTGCTCAACACACTAAACTTGTAAAAACATATCAGGCTCAATTGGAAGCAGAACGCTTGGCAAAATTAGCAGCCCAAAAAGCAGCGATTGAACAAGCAGGCGGACAAGCAATTCCGGTTGTGGACGAAACAGGTAAAATTACAAGTTATGTGGACGGAAAGAAACAAGCTGTTACACCAACACTCACTCCAACCAATCATAAACGAGTAACGGTCAACTATAATACTGTTTCTGCTAAACAGTTGCCTTCTACAGGGGAAGTTACCTCTTGGTTAGGAATTATCGGAGGAGCTGTTCTCTCAGTTCTTAGTTTTGCAGGTCATAAAAGAAAAGAGGTAGAATAACATGCAAGAGTTTATTGCTTATGGGCGAGTATCAAGCATTCCAAATGGTGCTTATGGTAAAACAGCTAAAGGTACTTCATTTTTTAAATTTGATTTTGTCTGTCATTCTAGTCAATTGGATAAAGATGGTAAACCGATTCCAAGTTTCTTTCATGTTCAAGTTTATGGGAAACAGGCTGATGTAATGTATGATAGTCTTTCAGTAGGTTCTCCAATTTTACTGAAAGGAGAAATTGTTCAAACTACTTACAAAAACGATCAAGGACAAAATCGAACTTACCAATACATTGCTCCATCGCTTCAAAATGGAATTACCTTCTTGGAAAGTAAAGAAGCAGCTATGCAACGTAAACAGGTTCAAGCTGGCAAAGCTTCTCATATTCCAGATGATCCAATTCCAATGGACGTAGATAGCCCATTCTAATCATTTCCAAACTAAAAAAGTTTTTAACACACAGGAATAAATTCTTGTGTGTTATTTTTGTATAAATGAGGTGCTGAGATAGGCATTCTAAGGCTTTGTTTATAATTTTTATGAAGAATGATTCACGAAAAATGCTTAAAATGGAATGTCAAATTACATATAAAGCTATTTAGTATTATATGTAATTTTTGATTTGTCCCATTAACACAAAAAAATTTTTTATTTTTTAAAATAGAAAGAAAATAGTAGAAAGGAAACGGAATGATGATGAAAGTTGAAGTCAATTCTGATGAATTACTAGCCGATTCTATTCAAATAGATAATTATTTGAAACAGAAGAAGAAATATTGTAGTGCCATTTTTCTTCAGGATATGAAGAAAGAATTTTCTAGCTACTTACGGCGATATAATCAAGCATCTCCTAGTTTACAATTTAGGATTTTTCTCTTTACAGCCGTTTATGGTCAAAAAATTAAGAGAGCATTAGATGAAAGTGAGGAGGTAAGTTATGTTGAGTATGCTTGAAATGATAGTCTATACTCTCATTCAGCTGGCAAAAGTGAATCTAGTGAATTTTCTTTTGTTCATGAGTGTAGGAATCTATGTTTTTTATAAAGGTTTTCGCTTAGTTATCCCTTTTTGGGGTCGAGGGCTTCAAAGAATAAAGAATGTATTTGAACATCGAGAGGAGATAAAAAATCGCTTCAAAAAATGGAAAAAAGAACAGGAGAAGATTTGGAAAGGTCAGAAGAAAATCTCCTGGAAGCAAGTTCAGAATGCTTTAAAAAAGAATTTATGGGGGACTATCAAGCAGAGTGTTTTATATTTGTTGTCATTTATTTTTCTAGTTGCTGGTAATCTGATTTTCCGTTTGTTTTATCATTTACCTTTTGTAAAGCAAGAGCGGAAACGATTTAACAAAGAAATGAAACCCATTCTGTATTTCAAGAATTATCGTAGCATGATTCTCATGGGATTGGGTTTTAGCTTGATTGTCCTTGTCTTGACAAATTACTTTGTTACGGTTATTCGAGCGGGACTACACTATTTATATTTACTCATTTCAAGCAGAAGTTTGGAAGCGAGCTTTGATATGAATAGTTTGTTAGTGAGAAATCTGTTCAATATTCGGGTTTATATGCTTGCTCCTATCTTAGCAATTCCTTTATTTCTGATTGGCGAATTACTTGCTTGGAAGTCTGCCTGGATCAACTTCGAGCAATACCGGGACTATAATGGGAATGAAAAAGGAGATGATCGCTTTGCGACTGAAAAAGAAGTTTATAAACAGTATAAGAAGATCCCGAATAAACAAAAGACATATCCAGGGAACGGTGGTTTTCCAGTTTTACATGAAACAAGAAATAATCTGGCCGGGTGGACATTGCGAACACAAATGATATACCAAAATAGACGGTTTAGTCGTTATCTGACGAATGCAGAAAAGATTTTAGGACTGCTTTCCATTCCTTCAGGCGACTATTATATTGAAGATGATACCATTAGTACTCTAGGTAATGGGATGACTCGTTCCGGTAAAGGGGAGGGAGTGATTGCACCAACCATTGACATCAATAGTCGAGCGGAAATCCAGCCATCAATGATTATTGGGGATCCTAAAGGAGAACACTATAAGTCTTCTTATAAAACGATGCGTAAACGAGGCTATGCGGTTGAAGTTTTAAATTATCAAGAAATGGACTTTTCCATGAGCTTTAATCCTCTAGCATTAGCTGTAGAAGCCGCTAAAAAAGGCTATTATGAAATGGCTCAAACTCGTGTGAATGCGACCGCTCAAATGATTTATCCTAAAACAAAGGGTGGAGAGAAAGGTAATGCAGAATATTTCCGAAAATCCTCTGTGTCGCTCTTCAACGCTTTGACAATGGCGTTAATGGATCGGGCTCATGAAACAGTTCAAAATGGAGAAGCAGATGCCTGGGACACAATCACTATTCCAAATGTCGCAAAATTCCTGAATGAATTAGGTTCTGAAGAAGTTTTTGTCAATTCTCAAAATGAAATTGAAGAAAATCCAGAACAAGGGGATTTAGTTACCAAAAAGTCTAAGATTACAGTTTATTTTGATAATCTGAGAATGGTTAATCGAAAACAATTCTCTAAATTCAGAGCAATGGCAGACAATGAATTTCGAGCCTCTGCTTTTGGTGGAGATGAAACAAGAGGAAATATTTACTCTAGCATGATTACGGGATTGAATCTCTTCTTGCAAGATAATGTGGCAAAGATGACCTCCAAAAATTCCATTGATATGGCTTCAGTTGGTTTTCCACGTCGTTTATCCATCAAATTCCGTTCTAGTACAAGTGAGAGCTTAGAAAATACATTTGCCTATCAAACTGCTAAAGTGACGATTCTAAGTACCAAAAAATGGGGATTGAAGACGCAAGAAATTGTTCATGTCAAAGAACAAACAGCTTTGGTAGATGGTCACGGATATTTGAATTTTGTGATTGAGCCAAAACTGCCAGACGAATTTCAAATCATTATCGACTTTGATTATGAAAATAATACGAATGATTGGATCAGAAATCAACGCTTTACTCTTTCAGCTGAAAAAGTTTATCAAAAACGTGGCAATATTATTCAACTGGATCACTATAGCAAGAAGAAAGTTCTAGACCATGTAGCGATTATCTCCATTGATAAGCCAGATGGCACTTTGTTAGAAAAAGAAGATATTGAACTCATTTATTCGGATCAGCCAAAGGTGATTTATCTCGTCACGCCTCCTCATCGATCAGAATACAATGCACTAGTTTCTATGTTCTTAGATCAACTCTTTAACGTCAATTATGAGCTGGCTCTTTCAAATGGCGGAAAATGTGTCAATCGGATTTTGCATGTCCTAGACGAGTTTACTAACCTTCCAGCCATTCCTGCAATGGCAACTAAAATCTCCATTGGTTTGGGTCAAAATATTTTGTATTATATGTGGATTCAAAACTTAGAACAGTTAGTTGATGTTTACGGAAAAGAAGTGGCAGAAACGATTAAGAATAACTGTGCTATTCACATGTATATTAAAACGAGCTCTAGTGATACCAACAAAGCCTTTAGCCAAGATTTGGGAACACGAACGATTACGATTCGCAGTAAGTCTGCCAATATTATTGATGAGGCAAATCCAAACGTTTCCTATCGAACTGAGAACCAGCCTCTTCTCACACCTACGCAACTGGCTAAGTTGCAAGAAGGAGAAGTTGTTATTTTTCGGTATATCAAAAATCGGGATAAGACTGGTTACAAAGCAACTGCAGATCCTATTTTTGCACATGATAAAACCGCCTTCCCTTATCGTTATATGTTCCTTCAGGAAGAATTTGACCGTAGCTTGAAACTAGCTGACATTCCAGTTGATTGTCCTCATCGAGGGTTAGATCTGCAAGAAATTGCCGTAGATGCTTCAACAGCTTTAAATAATCTAATTGATTGGCGAGAACGCTTGAACAGTCGAATTGGTGCTGCTGGAGTCAATCCAAAACTAGCTACTCGCTATAGAAAGAAACCGACTATCACTCAAAAAGTCTATTCAACTGAAGAAGAACTCTATCATGCTTTAGCTCAAGAAACGGTCTTTGGAGAGGAAGACTACAACAATGATTATTCAGATTTATTTGTGGATGATGTTTCTTAGCGTCTTCTCTATCCTATATAGAAAACTATATATGATAATACATAAAAAGCTATTTAACTATTGAAATAACCCAATCGTTCTGATATAATGAACATGTATAGGAATTATAGAGGGAGAAAAACACATGAAGAAGAAATCGTTGTTTAGCCTGCTTACTTTAGTCGTCATGCTAGTGGCATTAGCTGCTTGTGGATCTAAAGTAAATAAAAATGGTGTACCAAATATTCTGAAGGATAAATATACTGGGTATTCTAAAGTGTATGGATATGATAGTTCTATTTTTTCAGAAGGTGGTAGCGAATTAGCCTTTGATAAAAAGGATAATAAGATTACTAACTTAAATACTAATGAAAGTAAATATTTCAAAGTTTTTCCTAAAGATAAATTAAATTCAAAAGCGAAAGGTGTTTTGGTAAAACATGAAGCAGAATTAAAAGGAAAAGATTATTTTGTTATTGCAGTAGACAATGATAAAAAGACAATTACAGACAGCATATTGTATGGTGTAGTATTATCCGATGGTGGAAATACAATTCGGATTTTTGAGTTTGAAACAGGTAATTCTGATGCTTATTATGATTTCACAGGTAAAACTAATAAATAAGGCAAAGTCTCAATTGAGGCTTTTTCTTTTGCTCTTTTTCTGAAATGTCCCATTAACACAGAAAAAATCATTATCTTTTAAAGTAAAGATACTTTTAAAGAAAGAAGGTATCTTTATTGAATTATCAGACTTTTTCAGATTTAATGAGAGAAGTTCATGAATTAAATGGTGACATTGTAGGTGATAACTCTCAAAAGCTAGCTCAGTTTTATTCCTATTGGTATAATTATTTAGAGCCCACTCCAGCTTTTCTCTCTTATATAGCTGCTATTCCAGGAGGAATTGGAAAAGCCTTATACCAAATAACCGCTAGCTTAGAACATGTTTTTAACAATATGTTTAAGCTCTTTGGTCTTTTTGGTTATTTAGGCGATCAGAAAACTATTATCGGACAATTCTTTTATTGGTTTCAAATTGTAGGAGTCACGATTTTCACATTGCTTTTAGTGGCAAGTGCTATCACAGGTGTCTTTACGAAGCCGACAAAGTACAAAAATGTGATTGTTAATTTTCTGTTGGTGACTTTTGTCACCTCGGTTATGCCTTTATCCCTTACAACGATTGCGACTGCTCTAGCGCAAGATGCTCAAACGATTCAAACAATTTCAGGAGACAAGGGAAAGGAATATTCCTCTCTTGCCATTCTGCCTATGAAAAATAATGTCGTGGATTTAAAAGTTCTAATTGATCATGATTTCAATACAGAATTATTCCCAATGGATGATTATGGTTATATTAAACCTGTCAAAGCAGGCTCTACCGCATTAAATAAGATTACAGATAGTAAGGACAAGCGAGATACACCAGACTTTGCGACTAAAATTGATTTTACAGATCATTATGGAGTTGATAATGCAGCCTTTTTGCACGAGTGGAATAAGAAAAAGCTTGGTATCAAAGGTTTATTACTTCATAAATTAAATGCAAATAAAGATGGTGTTGAAACAATAACAGAACACAGAATTATTGGTGGGTTGAATGCTTTTGAGCCGGTATATCTTCGCTATAAGGTTAACTGGATCGGCATGTTTATGCAGTATATTATTTTGATTATTTTGCTGATGAGTATGTCTATCAAGTTTGTCAAATCGGTCTTTGATATTATCATGGAAGCTGTTATTTCCCCAATTCAAGGCTATACTTCCCTTTCTTCTAACAAGAAGTACAAGGAACTCCTACGAACGATAGGAGGGGCGTTTGCTGGTATTATCTTTGAAGTAGTTATTATGCGAATGACCTTAGAAATTTGTCGAGATTTACCAACCTTATCCGTGACCGCTATCACAAAACTTTCCGGTGGATTCTATGATGGATTGAACATGTGGGAACAATGTCTGGCCGCAAGTATCGTTTATATTGGTGTCTTCTTGGCAGCTATGCAGGGAGTAACCATGATTGAACGTTGGTTAGGTGTCTCAACAGGACATAGCGAGACAGCACAACAATTGCTCGGTGCAATGATGATGGGAAATGCTTTTGCGACAGGTGCCGGTGCGATTGGTAAAGGTGGTTTTGCATTAGCACAAGGTGCTGGAAATATGGCAATGAAAACACCTGAAGCAGTTAAGAACGCAAGTAAACATGTTGGAAATAGCCTTGCTACAACGGGTGGAGGCATTCAAGGTATCTTTAATGCGGTCAAAGACCAAGGAATAGGAAATACCGTAAAAGGTGGTATCAGTAATGCGGTTGATTTAGCAGAAGTGATGGGGCAAAAAGCAGCGGATTATGCTGGAGGTGTCATGGATAACCTAGACGATAAAGCCCAAACAGGATTACATTCAACTTACAATGCTTTGAAGAATGACGATATTCCGGATCAAGCTCGTTTTAGATCTGGTGATAATAATGAACCTGAATATACCTTGAATCCTTCAGGTATGTATGGCGGAGAACCACTCTTTGAGGATCCTTCTATGGCAGATGGTGGAGTCAGTGACCCAACCATATCAAATATCCAACAAGAGTCTCAGAAAGAAGACTTCAAGGGAATCAGTGAGCCAAGTAGTCCTAATCCTACTTTGAGCGATAAAACCGCTCTAACCAATCCAACTAATTCAGTTGCTTCCCAAGCACCAAAAACACCATCTTCTAAGCCAAATTCACCTTCTTCAGCCAGAAATAATTTGAATCAGTCCCTCTATCAGATGAATCGAATGCAACAACAAGCTCAACAAGCAGGTCAATATATGCAAGGACAGAACCATATTAAAGGAGCTGAAATAGAGGATGAGGAAGACAGGTGATAACATGAAGCTTTCTGATAAAAAGATTGTGATTACAGGGAGTTTAAGACCGATGACAAGAGAAGAAGTTATTCTTTTCTTAAAGGAGCAAGGAGCTACGGTACAAGGGTTTATATCAGCTCAAACCGATATTCTCATCGTTGGTCATAAGCAGTTGGATCTCTTTCAAATAGATAAGCGTTCCAAAAAGCATGAGGCTGCTCTTTCTCGAATCGCAGAAGGGCAAGCTATTACGCTTTTATCTGAAGAAGAGTTCTTTCAGATCGTTAAGAAGTCTCAATCATGAGGCTTCTTTTTTGTGGTTCTATATTTAATAAATTAAATAATTTATTAAGTGATAAGATAAACTGATTCTGAAATGTCCCATTAAAAACCAAAAAATCATTATCCTTTATACTGCTATTATCATGATGGAATAGTTAGAAAGGAAAGAACTATGAATGAAAAATATGGTGTCCCTAGAGACATTAAAGCTCGAATGAAAATGATTGGTTTGTTTATGGCAGACATTAGTTTTGTTGGTTTATCAGGAATCATTGCTTTGCGATATGCAACAAAGATTTTTCCTACCGAACAATGGTTTCAAATGATTCTATTTATTGTATTAAGTATGCTGCTAGCTTTGTATCTTGTGTTTCCAGCTAATGGTGGCAAGAAAAATTGGCATACACTCTATCTATTCTTCCGACGAAGGAGAAGACGATATATTAGTTTAGATTATCAAAAAAGAGAGAGGGAAAAATAATGGCGATTCAACGACAAGCAGCGTCTATTCAAGAAAAGCAACCATTAGGAGGGGCGCATAGAAGTAAAAAAGAATTCAAACAGGAATATTTTGATATTCATTCTTGTATTGATTTGCTAGATGTTAAAGCAATTATGAAGAATCCGCAGGAGTACATTAAACTAGTGGACTTTGGCTATCTTCAGTTCATGGAAATACCTGGAAAAGACTTAGGTTCTTTAAGCTATGTTGAAGTAAATCGAACTATTCAAAACTTTGAAAAATGGTTATCTGAATTTAATACAGACATTCAATTTGAAGTAACGACTCTTCCTACCAATACTGATGCACAACGGATGCACCAACGTCATTGGCTCAGTAAGGTAAGGCAAGAAAAGAGTCAGTTATCTCCGAATTCTAAGCGCTATTTACAATTGGAAGATCGAGAAAAACTACTACAGGAACAAATTCAGGTAGAAGAAAGCATTCAAAAAGAAATCTATAATACAGAGTTTATTTTATGGCTATTCGCTCCAACAACTAGTGAGTTAGATGAATTAGTTCGTAAAGCTAAAAGCTACGGAAATAATGATTTTGTTCCTCAAGAAATTACTCACCTGAAAAAAGTTCAAATCATTACACAATATAACAATATGAATGAAAAATTATAAGGAGGATATAATGCCAAAGATTTCAAAACGGAAACAACGGAAACTACAAGCTGAGGGCTATGATTTGGAATTTATCAGTCAAGTTCAACCCCAAGGAAATATTGACTTCAAAAAGCATGACCGCTATTGGGTCAGTGGAGATGGTTGCCATACTATCCTTCATTATTACGAATACCCTTCAGAGGATTTAGATCAATTTTGGTTGACAGATTTAATGCAAGTTTCTGGAACTCGTTCTTTTCTTTCTCTTTATCGAGAAAATAATACAGAGCTTAAAAAGGATATAACAGATTCAATTGAGGAAAAATCAACTCGCATCACAGGAAATAGCAAGCTAACAAGTAACCAACAAGAATTAGATGAAATCCGAGATTTACAACAGCTGAATCGTGAGATTACTAAGAAAAATATAGCGATGTTAGGAATGTATGTTCGTGTCTTTGCTTCAGCTACTACAAAGGAAGAACTCTTTAAAAAAGTAGAGGAAATTAAAGATAAAACCTCAAATTATAAATCAACGATTTTATCAGGAGAATTAGACTTTGAATACCATTCCCCCTTTATCCCTGCTAAATATCAAGTTGACTTGCCAAATAGCCGAAAAGGAAGACCAATTAGAGCTCACGATTTGGCTGGGGGTTATTTCTTCAACCATACCAAGCTAGAAGACCAAAGAGGTTTTTATCTAGGCTGGACTCCTACGAAAGGTGCTGTCAACTTTAACTTTCTTGAGAGAAATGAAAAGCGTACTCGTTCTTTCATGATCCTGTCCGGAAACCCTAAAATGGGGCAAAAATCCTTTTTATTGAAGCACACAGACGGCTTGTATGCAAAAGGTAATTATATCCGGAATTTTGATGCGAATGGAACGTTTACAGAATTAACTCAAAAACAACATGGCTTAATTCTAGATTTATCAGGTGAAGTCAATCGTATTAACATTTTTCAGATTTTTCCAACTGCCACCAATGCAGAGGGGACAGAAGTCGATGAGCAACAATCCTATAAATTGCATATTGAAAAGTTGAAAAATATCTTGAAATTATTAAACGATCAAGTCACAGGAGATGATCTCATTACTTTCGGAAAAATTTTAAATGAGTTTTACATCGCAGAGAACTTATGGTTTGTAAACCCGGCTCTACATGAAGATGAATTAAGAGCTACTCAGTTAGACAATGAAGATTATCCGATTTTATCTGATTTTCTGCTCTATTTGGATGATTACAAACGCCGATTAACCCAAAAGAGACAAAAAGATGAAGAAGAACTGAAATCCGTCAAACGAATTTATAATACGTTTGATGAGATGTTGACATCTAACGCTTCTATGTTTGAAGGTATAACAGAATTTCAAGATATTTCAACCGAACAAGTCGTAACTTTTGATTTATCAGGATTGAAAAATATGCCGAACTTATTAAATGCTCAAATCTTTTCCGTTTTGTCTCTTGTCTCGGCAGATATTGTCAATAATGGAAAACGTTGCAAGCGGCTCTTAAAAGAAAATCCTAAGTTATCTGAAATGGATTTAGAACACTATATCGTTAATATTAGCGAGGCACAAACTCTCATCAATCCACGCTATGAAACAAGTGTTGAATTGTTAGCAGATGTCATTGATTCGATGGGAGAAAACTTTGCAGGAGTTGTTCTTTCCGTAAATTCATTACAAGGTATTCTTTTTGAAGCAGGTTCTGGAAATCATAAAGATCCGTATGTGATTGCTGTAAAACGCATTTTTGAGCTGATGCAATACCGTGTCTTTGCACAAACAGATGAAACTAGCGTTCCATTGCTTGCCAATGCGTTAACGAGCTCTATGAATCAATCGGAATTAGAAACATTACCTCGCCTTAGTAAAGGGCAATTGTTTATGAATATTGCAGGAGTTGGAAACCTGGTATTCAATCAACAGTTGCTTCAGTCAGAAGTTCAACGCTATGGTGGAATTCAATAACAAAAGAGGAAATGAAATGGATATTGTAGATATTTATATGGAATGTGGAGACTTTCATAAAGCAGTTGAACGTTCTGGTCTTCCTATTCACGTGGCTCATCTAAAACTATTACAAAGTGGTTGTCTAAAAATCCAAGATAAGATTCAATATGGTTCACGAACCGCTAAGCTTGGTGGCATGGCTGAAGAATTATTTCAGAAGTATGTTCCAGATGCAGTAGATGCCAATAAGTATTTCAAGAAAAATAATCCGGTCTATGACTTTTGGTTTGATGGATTAACAATTGATGTGAAATACAGTTCGTTGCACAAAAACAAAAATGGAAACTCAACATATTGGCAGTTTCGGACTAAAGGGGAGCAAGATTTTATTGTGGCTTTTTTAGAAAAAGAATGTGGTTTAGAATTACAAGACCCGATTATCTTATTAGTCCCCATGCAATTTTTAGATGAACAAAAAGAGCTTCATATCTCACAATCAGGTCTCTGGTTGAAAGAATTTCAAATTGAGCCTGAGGAACTGTATAGTCTTTTAAAGGAATATGCAAATTTGAGAAAAGAAGGATTATTTTAAAAAATAAATAGATAGAAGGGATAAACGAAGATGTCTAAAAATATACAAGAGGAAAAAACAGAAAAATTGGGTTTCTTTGCTCGTAGAAAAAGAGCGGTTGATCACTATGTTACTATTCGGAAAGAAAGGTCAAAGGAAGTGAGAGATTATTTTGCTTCTGAAGGAGAGTCTGATCCTGAACGATTAGCAGCTCAACGAGAACGAGACAAAGTTTTTTTACAAGGACTAAAGAAGATTGGAATCGGAGTCATTCTTTTTCTTGTTTTTTACGCTATTTTAAGAACAATCTTAGGACTTTGGTAGAAAAGAGGTGAGGAATTGAAAAAGTGGTTCAATTTTAAAATTGTTCTTTTTCTCGGCTCTATCATTACAGTTATTGTGATCTTCATGATGATGTTGACGAGTATTTTGGGAGCTATATCTGGTAAGCAGGATAACTGTTCTACTACTGCAACAACCATTACTTCCAGTCCAACAAATTCAGGAAACGCCTCTATTGATTCTTTTGTTAAGGAACATGAGAATGCTTATATAGAATCATGGAGAGTTGGAGGCTTCTTACCTTCGGCTTCCATTGCTCAAACAATGGCTGAAACTTCTTTCTCTATGAACGTGCCTTCTTTCGCTTCAGCTCACAATATGGGCGGTGTCAAATGGACTTCAGTAGCAACTTATCCGAAGACGATTGAATTATTTGGCTCTAATGCTGTTTCAGGTAGTGGTTCAGGAACGACTGTCGGAGATAATACTGGTGGTGGTTATACTTGGTTTAAAGATTTTGATGCTGGAATTGTTGGGAAAGCAGAGTTCATGAGTCGTCAAAGTCTTTACAAGGCAGCTATCAATAACACAGATGGCGTTGGGACGTTAAATGCGATTGCAGATGGTGGCTGGGCGACTGATCCTAATTATAAGACAACTCTTAATCAAATTTATCAAAATTTAGGAAGTAAATACAAATGGCTAGATGAAAAAGCCATTTCAAAATACGGGCAAAAACCTGTAAACTTAACTGAATCATCTAACAATACAGCTAGTTCGTCCTCAACCTCTATTTCTTCAGCTGAAGAAGAAAATCCCTGTGAAGATTCTTCAGATAGTGGAAATGTAGCTGATGGAACGGGGGTAGTGCCAGCTGATGCAATCGCTTGGGGTTATCAGCCAGACAATCTCCCAGCTAGTTTAAAACCTTATATTATTGATCCTAAAAGTCTTGGAATGAATTACGGAGGAACGCAAGGCTGGAATTTAACAGGCAGAGGTCCATCCTTAGATGGTCAATGTGTAAATTTAACAATCAGTATGGCGAATATCATGTACGGACATTCTGGAAATGTTTTAGGAAATGGGGTTGATCAAGCAGGTGCTTGGGCAAGGATATTTGGAAATTCAGTTAAGAAAAAACCTAAAAAAGGGGCAATTTTTTCTAATACTTCTGTGCCTCAATACGGACATACAGGAATTGTCTGCCACGTCTTTCAAGACGGATCAATCCTGATTTGTGAGCAGAATACCCCAATAAGTGGTTGGGATTCTTACCATAAGGCTTATACCTGGAATTATCGAATTGTCCGCCCAGAAACACAAAAGGCAGAACAATGGACATTTGCATATCCGGATAACAAAGCGCCAAAATTGACAAAATAATGTATAAAAAGAAGAGGAAGTTTATGTTAGAAAAATCAAAAGAACATTGGGTTTGGGTGATATTAGTTTTATTACTTTTTTTCTTTGCAGGGCTACGAATTGTACAAGTCTCTCGTTCTTCACGAGAAGAGCAGAAAACAACACAATCTAGCTCTTCCTCTAAGACGAAGAATTCTTCGACATTAGAGGAGGAAACACCCGATCAACGAAATTATCGTAAAGCAAAGTTAAAGCTAGAGCATCCTTATACAGAAGCCTCTCAGGAAGCAAAACAATTAGTAATTGAATCTGTTAATACTGCCGTAGATGCTATTATCAAAGCTAAGAGTTTATCAGAAGTGAAGGCAACCTATGAGAACCATTTAGCTATGAGTCAAGGTGGAATGATTCAAACTTTTGCGATGGCTATATTAGTAAATCGGTATCAATATCAGTCTTCTCAGATAGAGGTCATGAAATCAGATAATGACGATGTTGTACAAGTCATTATTCCTTTAGTTAAAGAAGGAGAAGAGAAATGCTACTTTATCGCCAATTTTAATACAACTGTTAAGCAGATACAATTAACATCTTATATCGGTGGACGTATTGGAGGAACTTATGGGTAAAATAGTTTATAGAGATAAATGATAAGAAGTTTAAGTAAATACATAAAAAGTTATTTAATTTTTTATGTATTTTTTCTTGACAAACTAGTTGAATGTGATATAATAAATATAAAGTTATTTAATATAATATTTAATAACAAAAACAAGTTGTTAAATAACAAAGTGTGTATAAAGATATATAGGAGAAGAAAAATGACAAAGATTTATACAACAAATATAAAAAAGGGTGGAGTTGGAAAAACAACTATAACATTTAATGGCGCATTTTATTTGGCTGTCAAGAAAAACAAACGAGTTTTACTCATAGATTTAGATGATTCTTGCAATTTGACAAAGCGTTTTATTGACTATTACGAAGAACCAATTCCAGAAATTTCGACTGTAAAAGCTTTATTCTCAGATGTTGTTCCAGTTCCTCTTCGATTAACTGATCATTTATCTATTATTGCAGGATACGATCATCTTAATGAATTGACAAAAGAAGTAGAAGCAGGAAAAGGAAGAGGCTATCTACTATCCTGGTATTACAGCCAATTAGATTTTATTGAAGCAAATTATGATTATATTTTGATTGATACGCATAATGATTTCAGTATTTTCACCAATAATGCAATTGCTGTGTCAGATGTAGTATTAGCTATTGCGGACATAGATGAAGATGCTATCGAAAAATTAAAACTAGAAGAACGACAAATCACTCAATTAACAAAAGACTTTATCAATCCTATGACCAATCAAAGCTTTGTCAATACAAGATTGATTAAAGTTGGAAATAAGGTAGTCAAAAATACAAGTGATTCTCAGGCGTTCAAGCGAGCTTTTGAAGCAATGATGAAAAGAGATAATCAATTTCTAGGTTATTTTGAAGGGCGGAGTTTATTTGGTAAGACCAAAACAACTAGACAACCCTTGACTTCATTAGAAGAGACTCATCAAACGCCCTCTTATCGCCAATTTTTCAAAAATACTTGGGAGTTGTTTGATAAAATCTTTACTCTCCCAATTGAATAATACATTATTTGTGATATAATAAGATAAATAAGAAAATAAATAAGAAATTACATAAGGAGTTTTTTAAATGGCGAAGAAAGAGAATCAAGCTGATTTTATGAAAATGTTTAATGAGGAGCCTCAAACAGCTCCCGTTCAACCCTTACCTAAGAAACAACTTTCTCCAGTAGGATATGAAAAAAAGAAGCAGGTCACCTTTGCTATGACCCCTTCTATAAGGAGTAAGTTAGATGACATTGTTGACTACTATTCGTATAAGTCTGCTTCTGCTTATTTAGAAGAAATGATTGATAAGGAGTGGCAGCGTATTCAATCGTAAAAAGGAGAAAAACGCATGTTTATATTTAGTTTTAAGCGTTTGTGGTATTTGATATTTGCGGCAATTGCCATTGCAGGACTTCAAATATTTTATAATCATTTTGGATTTTCAATGCTTGTGTTACTAATTGTAGGTTTGCTTGCTTTAAAATTTTTTCCAGCTGCAGTTATTCCTATTATAGTTGTCTCTCTATTCGTTTATTTGAATAATGGTTTTTCATTTGTTGCAGACGTTATTCAATTTATTTTTATCGGACTTCCATTGTCTATTGTAATGGCAGGACTTTTATTTCCGTTTGTAGAATCTTGCCAAAGTAAAATTCGTAGATATAAAAAGAAATACAAATAGGAAGATAAATGAAAAGTAAAATTTAATTGTAAAAAGTTGTTCGTTTGAGCAGCTTTTTTTGTCAGAAAAAAAATAAATTTGAAGAGCTATAAGAAAAAAATTACAATTTTCATAAATCATTTTCATGAGGGAGAAGGTTTGTGAAAGTAATAGATGAACGTAAGTTGAAAGAAAAATTTATAGTAGGAACTGAGAAAGACTTTTATCGGAACATTAAAAAATATGATGAATCAATGATCCCTGTAATGAAAGCAAGAGGTTATACTTGTATTCGTTCAGCTGAAAGGACTGTTGCGTTTACATTTGGTGAGTTCTGCTTCAGTAGGAGGAAATGGAAACGTGGATCAGAGTGGTATTCACCGGTTGATGAATGGCTGGGGTTAGATAAAAACAGTCGTTATTCTAAAGAACTGATTTATCAAATTGCAGAATTATCTACAATGATGTCTTATGACCATGTTGTTAAAGTTATTCAAATGATGTATCATGTTAAAATTACAAAACCAACAGTCATTAAGACAGTAAAGTTTGCGGATCAATTGAGAAACCAGTACGAAGAATACCAATATTACCAGGAAGAAGTGAAAAAGAAAGATAAAATTAAAGCTGATATTATTTTTGTGGAAGGAGACGGGGTATTCTTACGAGTTTTAGACGAAGAGAACAAAGCTGGTTATAGAGACTTTGCTCATTTTGTGATTCATACAGGTAGTAAAAAAATTGAAAAGAATCGCTGGAAATTGGAAAATAAAAAGAGTATTATGTCAATCAGTAATCGACATGCTAGAGAGATGGTCTTGGATTATCTTTATCAAAATTTTGAAATCACCGAAAATACAATTTTAATTACAAATTCTGATGGTGGTCACGGTTATACACCTTATGTATTTAAAGAATTTGTCAAAGTATTAGGAATAAAACATCATGAACACTTTTGGGATGAGTTCCATGTTTATAAAGAAATTGACCAAACGTATAAAAGTTATCCGGATGATTTAAAGAATAAACTATATCAATCTATCCAAACGCATGATAAAAAATTGTTACGAACAGTATTGGATACAACAGAATCGCTATTGACTTCTGCCGAAGAAGAAAATTTTTCAAAATTCTCTAAAAAGTTCTTAAGAAATTTTCAATATACAAAACCGCTTGAATTGAGGGGCTTTCGGTATTTACCAATAGGCATTATGGAATCTCAGCATAGAAAGATTACTTATCGGATGAAAAAGAGAGGAATGATATGGAGTCAAACAGGAGCAGAATCGATGACTAATATGATCCTATTATCAAAATCCGGTCAATTAAGAGAATTATTCTTTGGTGAGTGGCGAAAAGAGTATCAGGAATATAAAGCAGCAGAAGAGTTGACTGCTGCAACAATCAAGGTTCGACAGAATCATATCAAAAAGGATTATCAATTTTACAGCTTGAAAAAAAGATGGTAAGAAGATTTAACACATATTAAAAAAATCTAGTATTACTAGGTCTTTTTGAGTGTGCAATTTTTTTAAAAATCGCTCAAAATACTTGTCTTGTGTGTTAAAGTATGTTAAAATTAACTTAATTTAAACGAATAAAAAAAGGTCGTACGTGCGTCCAACACATACGACCACCGAGTTTAGCAATCCACACTTGCTTACTCAGTATATATGACTATGATAAAGGATAATTAAATCATTGTCAAGGGCTGAGCAAGTAATTGTTCAGTCTTTTTTTGAAAAATTTGCTAAAAATCAACTCTCCTTTAACTTAAATATTGTTTTTTCTACAAAAGTTTACCACATTCACTTTACAGTTTTCTCTTGAATATTTTCAAAAAATGTGATATAGTTATAAAAATTAAATAATCCTTTAAATCTGTCCTGTGAGGCAGACAAGGAGTCAAAGTATAAGATGGTGTAGCACAGTGAGGCTGTTAGTAGTTTCTCTGTGCTTACCTAGATTTTCTGAAGTCTCCTTGTGAAGGAGACTTTTTCTTTTATCTTTTTTATGCAGGAGGTTTTCCATGAAAACAAAAGAAGTTGTCGATGGTTTGACAATGAAACGTGCCATTACACGGATCACTTATGAAATCATTGAGCGCAACAAAGAGCTAGACAAGATTGTCTTGATTGGTATAAAAACACGGGGTGTTTACATTGCACAGCGGATTCAAGAACGATTAGCGCAACTTGAAAAGATTGATGTACCTATCGGTGAGTTGGATACCAAACCATTCCGCGATGATTTTAAAGTGGAAGAAGATACAACACATGTTCCAGTTGATATTACAGACCGTGAAGTTATCTTGGTGGATGATGTGCTCTATACAGGACGCACCATTCGTGCTGCTATTGATAACCTAGTTAGCTTGGGACGTCCATCACGCGTGAGCTTGGCTGTTTTAGTAGATCGTGGGCATCGTGAGTTGCCGATTCGAGCAGATTATGTTGGAAAAAATATTCCGACAAGCCGAACAGAAGAGATTATTGTGGAAATGGTAGAACAGGATGGTCAAGACCGTGTCTTGATTGCGGAGGAGTTATAAGAAAATGAGTCAAGATGTGAAATATGATGTACACGATATGCCAAAACCTGGTTTGCTTGTAGGATTATCCTTTCAGCATTTGTTTGCCATGTTTGGGGCAACGGTTCTTGTTCCAATTCTGGTTGGAATTGACCCAGCAGTTGCCTTGTTTTCAAGCGGTCTAGGAACCTTAGCGCATTTAACAGTTACCAAGTACAAAGTGCCAGCTTATATGGGGTCTAGTTTCGCTTATATTGCAGCTATGCAAATGTTGATGAAAACAGACGGTATCGCAGCAGTCGCTCAAGGTGCTATTACAGGTGGTTTGGTTTACTTCATTGTAGCTCTTATTGTGAAGTTTGCTGGGAATGCTTGGATTGATAAGATTTTGCCGCCAGTTGTGGTAGGACCAATCATTATGGTCATCGGACTAAGCCTAGCAAGCACAGCTGTAAATGATGTCATGCTAAAAGACGGTAAATACAATTTAACTTATTTCATCATTGGAATTGTCACTCTCTTTGCAGTCATCCTCTTTAATATCTATGGTAAAAAGATTGTTGGAATTATTCCCGTGCTGTTAGGCTTGATTGTCGGATATGTCTTCGCGCTCATTCTTGGAGCGGTAACAGGAGAAGAAATTATTTCCTTTGCAAAAGTCTCTCAAGCTTCATGGTTCCATGTCCCACCTATGCACCTTCCTTTCTTAGACTATAATGTAAAATTTTATCCAAGTGCGATTTTAACAATGGCTCCAATTGCATTTGTAACTATGACAGAGCACTTTGGTCATGTTATGGTATTGAATAGCTTGACCGGAAAAGATTTCTTTAAAGACCCAGGATTGGATAAAACTCTTGCCGGAGATGGTCTTGCACAAGTTATCGCTGGGATTTTCGGTGCGCCACCAGTAACGAGTTACGGTGAAAATATCGGTGTGATGGCTCTCAATAAAATCTATAGCGTTTATGTGATTGCAGGTGCAGCAGTACTTGCGATTGTGATGAGTTTTGTCGGAAAAGTATCGGCACTCTTACAATCCATTCCAACTCCAGTTCTAGGCGGTATTTCTATTGCGCTCTTTGGAGTCATCGCTTCTAGTGGTTTGAAAATTTTAATTGAAAAACAAACAGACTTTGATAATAAGAAAAATCTGTTAATTGCCAGTGTAATTTTAGTCGCAGGGATTGGCGGCTTAACGCTTCAACTTTCAGGTCTGCAAATTTCAGGGGTTGCCTTGTCAACCGTTCTTGGTATTGTACTCTATCTTATCTTGCCTGAACCTAAAAATTAGTTTGAATTCTTAATTTTATTGAAAGAAACGCTGTATCTAATAAAAGGAGAAATACACCATGTCATCTAATCAAATCGCTCTTAAAAACGTTGTCTCTATGGAAACTCTTACCAATGAGGAAGTCTTAAGTTTAATCAAACGTGGCATTGAATTTAAAAATGGAGCAAAAGCTCATTATGATGAACAGCATATTATCGCTAATCTCTTCTTTGAGCCCTCTACGCGAACACATAAAGCCTTTGAAGTAGCGGAATTAAAGCTAGGTTGTGACCTGTTGGATTTTGATTCAAAGACCAGCTCTATCAACAAAGGAGAGACCTTATATGATACGATTTTAACCATGTCAGCGCTCGGAGTGGATGTCTGTGTCATTCGTCATCCAGAAGTGGACTATTACAAGGAATTAGTCGAAAGTCCAACGATTACAACTTCAATTGTGAATGGTGGTGATGGCTCTGGACAACATCCGAGTCAAAGTTTGCTAGATTTGATGACCATTTATCAAGAGTTTGGGCATTTTGACGGCTTGAAGATTGCGATTGCAGGCGACTTAGATCATTCACGAGTGGCGAAGTCAAATATGCAAATCTTGAAGCGTCTGGGTGCAGAACTTTATTTTGCAGGTCCAGAGGTATGGAGAAGTGAAGAATTTGCAGCTTATGGGCAATTTGTCACACTTGATGAAGTCGTTGACCAAGTGGATGTCTTAATGCTTCTGCGCGTGCAGCACGAGCGCCATGATGATGATTCACTCTTTTCAAAAGAAAATTACCATAAAATGCATGGTCTAACACAGGAACGATATGACAGATTGAAGGATACAGCCATCATCATGCATCCAGCTCCAGTCAATCGCGATGTTGAAATTGCAGATCATCTGGTAGAAGCTCCAAAATCACGGATTGTAGAGCAAATGACCAATGGTGTATTTGTCCGTATGGCAATTATTGAGTCTGTTTTAAATGGACGAAAAGAGCAATAGACACTAAGGTATTGCTGTAAGAACAAACGGAGGGGAAAATGGAAAAACGCTTGTTAATTCTGGAAGATGATACAGTATTTGAAGGAGAGGCATTCGGGGCTGATATAGATGTGACTGGAGAAATCGTCTTTAATACAGGTATGACTGGCTACCAAGAATCTATTACGGATCAGTCTTACAATGGGCAAATCTTGACTTTCACTTATCCGTTAATCGGAAATTATGGAATCAACCGCGACGACTATGAATCGATCACTCCCACTTGCAAGGGAGTGGTCGTTTATGAGTGGGCACGCCGAGCGAGCAATTGGCGCAATCAGATGACCCTAGACGAGTTTTTAAAAGTCAAAAAAATTCCAGGAATTGCTGGTATTGATACGCGGGCATTGACGAAAATCATTCGGCAGCATGGAACGATGAAAGCAACACTAGCCAATGTGGGCGACCAAATGGTGCATCTACAAGATCAGTTGAAAGCAACTGTTTTGCCGACTGATAATATCAAACAAGTTTCAACGAAAACATCGTATCCAGCACCGGGTTCAGGTCCTAGCATTGTGTTAGTTGATTTTGGATTGAAACATTCAATTCTTCGCGAATTAGCGGCACGCAATTGTAATGTGACAGTTGTTCCCTATGACACAAGTGCAGCAGACATTCTCAATCTTCATCCTGACGGTGTCATGTTATCCAACGGTCCAGGTAATCCAGATGATGTACCGCAAGTGCTAGACATGATTCGAGGGATTCAAGGTAAAATTCCTCTTTTTGGTATCTGCATGGGACATCAACTTTTTTGTAAGGCTAATGGAGCGCAGACTTATAAAATGAAATTTGGTCACCGTGGTTTTAATCATGCTGTCAGAGAGATTGCGACAGGGCGAATTGATTTTACCAGCCAAAATCATGGTTATGCTGTTAGTCGGGAAAATTTTCCGAGCGAGTTGCTGATTACATATGAGGAAATCAACGACAAATCTATTGAAGGTGTGCGGCATCGGTTTTTCCCTGCTTTTTCAGTGCAATTTCATCCTGATGCTGCACCAGGACCGCATGATGCCAGTTATCTCTTTGATGAGTTTATGGAAATGATTGATGCTTTTAAACAACAGCATAGTTCATTTTAAGCAATGGATTAGAAATAGGAGAAAGACATGCCAAAACGTACAGATATTCAGAAAATTATGGTGATTGGCTCTGGTCCCATTGTCATTGGACAGGCTGCTGAGTTTGATTATGCAGGAACACAGGCTTGCTTGTCTTTGAAAGAAGAGGGCTACACGGTCGTTTTAGTTAATTCCAATCCTGCAACGATTATGACAGATAAGGAAATTGCTGATAAGGTTTATATTGAGCCAATCACGCTGGAATTTCTCACAAGAATTTTACGGAAAGAGCGACCAGATGCACTTCTACCGACTTTGGGTGGGCAAACAGGTCTCAATATGGCAATGGAATTATCTAAAGAAGGTATCTTGGATGAACTGGGTGTCGAACTTTTGGGAACCAAGCTGTCGGCTATTGACCAAGCTGAGGATCGTGATTTGTTCAAGCAGCTTATGGAAGAGCTGAAACAGCCTATTCCGGAATCTGAAATTGTAAATACAGTTGAAGAAGCAGTGGACTTTGCAGCGAAAATAGGCTACCCAGTCATTGTTCGCCCAGCCTTTACCTTAGGGGGAACTGGAGGCGGAATGTGTGCCAATGAGGAGGAATTGCGAGAGATTGCAGAGAATGGGCTGAAATTATCTCCGGTGACTCAGTGTTTGATTGAGCGCTCTATTGCTGGTTTCAAAGAAATTGAGTACGAAGTTATGCGCGATGCAGCTGACAATGCTTTGGTGGTCTGCAATATGGAAAATTTTGATCCAGTAGGTGTACACACAGGCGATTCCATTGTCTTTGCACCAACGCAAACTATTTCGGATTATGAAAATCAAATGTTGCGGGATGCTAGCTTGAAAATTATTCGCGCTCTAAAAATCGAAGGCGGCTGTAATGTTCAATTGGCATTGGATCCACATAGCTTTAATTACTATGTCATTGAAGTCAATCCGCGCGTGTCTCGTTCGTCTGCCTTAGCTTCTAAAGCTACAGGCTACCCTATTGCTAAATTGGCTGCAAAAATCGCCGTTGGCTTAACACTAGATGAAGTTATCAATCCAGTCACAGGCACAACTTATGCCATGTTTGAACCAGCTCTGGACTATGTTGTAGCCAAAATTCCACGTTTTCCTTTTGATAAATTTGAACATGGAGAACGTCATCTGGGAACGCAAATGAAAGCAACAGGAGAAGTCATGGCTATTGGACGTAATATCGAAGAAAGTTTGCTCAAAGCCTGTCGTTCTCTGGAAATTGGTGTTGATCATAATGAAATGCCAGAACTAAATCTAGTGGCAGATGATGATTTACTAGAAAAAGTCGTCAAAGCTCAGGATGATCGTCTTTTCTATGTATCTGAAGCCATCCGTCGTGGCTATGATATCGAAGAAATTGCAAAACTAACCAAGATTGATTTGTTCTTTCTGGATAAGTTACTTCACATCCATGAATTAGAGCAGGAGTTAATGACTCATATTGGAGATGCAAATCTGCTTAGGCAGGCTAAGCAAAACGGCTTTGCAGATACTAAGTTAGCTCAGCTTTGGAAAACGACAGCAGAAGAAGTATGTCAATTTCGTAAAGAAGAGCAGGTTCTTCCAGTTTATAAAATGGTTGATACCTGTGCAGCTGAGTTTGAATCAAGCACACCATATTTTTATTCTACTTATGCTTTTGAAAATGAATCAATCAAGTCAGAAAAAGAGTCTGTTCTAGTGTTGGGATCTGGACCTATTCGGATTGGTCAAGGAGTAGAATTTGACTATGCGACCGTGCACTCGGTCAAGGCTATTCAAGCAACTGGCTATGAAGCAATCATTATGAATAGTAATCCTGAAACGGTCTCAACAGATTTTTCGGTTTCTGATAAGCTTTACTTTGAACCCTTGACTTTTGAAGATGTCATGAATGTCATTGAACTGGAAAAACCTAAGGGAGTTATCGTTCAGTTTGGTGGACAAACCGCTATCAATCTAGCTGAACCATTGTCAAAAGCTGGTGTGAAAATTTTAGGTACTCAAGTGGCTGATCTTGACCGTGCAGAAGATCGTGATTTGTTTGAACAGGCTCTTAAGGATTTGAATATTCCGCAGCCACCAGGTCAGACAGCGACGAATGAAGAAGAAGCGGTAGCAGCTGCTCGTAAGATTGGTTTTCCTGTTTTGGTTCGTCCGTCCTACGTTCTGGGTGGTCGGGCTATGGAGATTGTCGAGAATGAAGCAGATCTTCGTTCTTATATGCGAACTGCTGTCAAGGCTAGCCCTGATCATCCGGTGTTGGTGGACTCTTACATTGTCGGTAAGGAATGTGAGGTAGATGCTATTTCAGACGGTCGTCAGGTCTTGATTCCAGGGATTATGGAGCATATTGAACGGGCTGGAGTTCACTCAGGTGATTCTATGGCTGTTTATCCTCCGCAAACCTTATCTGCTCAAGTGCAGCAGACTATCGCCGATTATACTAAGAAATTGGCTATCGGACTTCACTGTATCGGTATGATGAACATTCAGTTTGTCATCAAAGATGAGAAGGTTTATGTCATTGAGGTCAATCCTCGTGCTAGCCGGACGGTGCCATTCTTGTCGAAAGTGACAAATATTCCTATGGCACAGGTGGCAACTCAACTGATTTTAGGTCAAACTTTGGCGGAGCTAGGGTATGAAGACGGTCTTTATCCAGAAAGTCAAAATGTTCATGTTAAAGCTCCAGTCTTTTCCTTCACCAAGTTAGCTAAGGTTGACAGTCTTTTAGGACCTGAGATGAAATCTACAGGCGAAGTCATGGGGACTGATTCAACTCTTGAAAAAGCGCTTTATAAAGCTTTTGAAGCATCTTATTTCCACCTTCCTGCTTTTGGTAATGTCATTTTTACCATTGCTGATGATACTAAAGAAGAAGCATTGGCGTTAGCACGTCGCTTCTCAAATATTGGTTACAGTATTTTAGCCACGGAAGGTACTGCTAAATTCTTTAAAGAAAATGATATTCAAGCGCAATTGGTTGAAAAAATCGGTACAGATGATCGTAATGACATTCCTGCCTTTGTTCGCAAAGGTAAGGTTCAGGCGATTATCAATACAGTCGGAACGAAACGAACAGCAGATGAACACGGTCAGGCTATCCGTCAATCAGCCATTGAGCATGGAGTGCCGCTATTTACAGCACTTGATACAGCTGATGCCATGCTAAAGGTTTTAGAAAGTCGTAGCTTTATGACAGAAGCAATTTAGAGCGGTATTCTTTTTGTCATGATATTAAGTTCTTTTTTTAGTATGTGTCCCAAATTGGGAGAATTGAATAAATAATATTGAGAGAACGCAAAAAAGCGTTCTCTCTTTTGTTTTTCTCAAAACCAATTTTAGGAGCTGTTCTGTTATGAATATGAATCAGAAAAAATTACGTGCTAAACAAAGACAATCAAAGAATATGGTGATTGTAGAACTCATGGAATTGACAGGGTGGTCACGTGATCGTGTTATTGCTTCACTTGGCTATCTTGAAGCTACTAGAATGATAAAATTTCCTGAACAAGGTGGAATCATGCTGAGAGCAGGTGAGGTGAAATAATGGCATACGGAAGAATTTCTTTAGAACAAGCTCTAAACAGTGATAATTTTTATCAACTGCCTAAAGTAATTATTGGTACTAAGTTTTACAGCAAACTAAAAGCAGAAGCCAAATTATTATTCATGCTTTGTAGAGATCGTTTGAGTGTCTCACTTGACAGCACCCGAAAAGGAGATTTGAGGTTTGTGGATGAAGCAGGAGATATCTTTATCTATTACTCCATTGAAGAACTTGCTGAAGATCTTGGTTGTGGTAGAGCGAAAGTTATTAAACTAAAAAAAGAGTTGATCAAATATAGCTTAATTGATGAAGTTAGACAAGGATTAAACAAGGCTAATCGTATCTATGTGAAGAATGTTATTACTGATATTCAAATTCTAAACATGACTTTTGAAGAAGCACAACCCCTCTTAAACCCAGTAAAATCAACGGAAGTCTCAAAATCGAACTTCCAGAAGTTCGAAAATGGAACTTCAAGAAGTACCAAAAACGAACTTCAAGAAGTCTCAAAATCGGACTCAACTTATATTAAAGAGAGTAAGACTAAAAAGAATAAGAATAAAATAATTCTTTCTGAGGATGAGGAGGAATCTCCTTCTCGAAATTTGGAAGAAAAGAACCAAGAATTACTTTCTCGAAAAGTGGATAAAGCGACTCGTTATGATAAGGAGTACATTTGGAATCTGGTTCATGAACAGTTATTAAAAGATAACTTTACAGAGACCACAGTAAGCTATATATTGTTAAATTTTGAAGATCGTTATCAGTATGCTCTGTCCAATATGAAATATGCTAGCTCCTCGGAGAGGATTGCTGAATATGTCTATAATGGCTTATTAGCTAGCTATAACAGCATAATTAGAAAACAAAACAAAGGAGTAAACTAATGGCACTTTTTGGAAATAATAGAGAGTCACAAAGAATAACTGCAATGCGAGAAACTCAAAAACCAGAAGAAGAGCTAGAGATGTTGATTGAGTATTATGATAAAACAACAGAAACGATTTCAATTACATCCAACCTAGAAGAATTACAACAATTGGTTGGTAATTCCTTATCAACTGGAGCCAGTATGAATTTTTCCTCTGCTAACCCTCCATTTGCCATCAATCCAAGGTGGGTTAAAAAAGTGACTTTTACAAAAAGACAGTAGATTCAAAAGGGGAGTCTATGACACTGATTGCATACATTTTAGATTTTTGACCTGAGCATGTCAGAAAACTACTTGTGGCCTTTGAAAACTGAATAGAACGACTGTCCCGATTAGCATGGCTATAGCGTAAAAAGAAGAAGGAGGGGCGGTGTTACTACCTGAAAAGGATATCTGGTGCTAGCCATTAAAACAAAAGTACATGACTGTATATCATGCCTAAAAGGGGAGTCATAAGGTACTTTAAGAGTAAGGGTTCCTAGACTTAAACCCTGCGTAAAAAACACGGCAAAGACTTATTTTAGAGTCTTTCAGCATGGCTGTCAATTCAGCCTTTCATTCAAACCAAGAAGGAGAGACCTCTATGAATGAAATTAAAAGTCAATATGATACTGAGGTAACTATCTCAGATCTAAAAACACTAGGGTTACATGGTAACGTAACCGCCTATCTTGAAACGGGTGAGACGCTCTTTTTAAGAGCTAAATATGGCATTATTAAGCGTCAAGCTATTGTTAATGGGCAACGTCAAGTTGTTGATGTTGTGGTGCCTTATGCGGATATTTACAAGAAAATCAGAACGATTTCACGTAAGCATTTACTGATTGCTCGTAAAGCAAGACGCTTAGGAAGACCAATATTGATACTTACAGGCAAAGGTTACCATCGCTCTCAAAAAATAAAGAAAAAATCTAACAAGAAAAAGGAGATCATTTAATATGGATTTAGTAAGAACAGTAGTCGGAGCACTTGGAGTTGTTGGAACAGTTCGTGGACTTTTTGGTATTTGGCAAGGCTGGGAAGACTTCTCAGTCGGAAAGAAAAACGATAATGTTCAACAACAAGAACGTGGGCAATCAGGCATGCTCTATGGTGGCATGATGGCTGCTGGTGCTGCAAGCATCGCAGCAGGAATTGTTGCAGCGTTGGGTGGACTCCACTTCTAAGGAGGGATTTGGTGAATGCAAGTGAATTAACAAAATCTTTAGCAGGTTATAATTCAACGGTCAATGATACGGCCAATGCTATTGCTAGTGCTACCCGTCCTCTTGCAATTATAATCATTTCAATTTTCTTTTTGATTGAAATGGACTCCTGGTGGAAGACCATGAAACAAGAAGGAGGAGGGTTAACGTCTGAGTTATGGATGGAAATTGCCTTTAAATATATTATTGCTTATATGCTAGTCATGATGACAGGACGGATTTTTGGTGCTATACTAGAGATAAGCAATATTGCAATCAAAATGATTAACCATGTTGTACCAGCTTCATCTGTGGATTTCAATTCTGAATTAGGTCATATTAAGGGCTGGTTTATCAAGAATGTTATCACTTTTATTGGTGGTGGTACTCAATTTGTTGCTAAATTATCAACGAAACTGATTGTGATGATGCGTTTCTTCCAAATGTATCTTTTAAAAGCTATTGGGCCTTTATTAGTGGCTTTCTTTGTTTCAGATATTACTCGTCCAACAGCTATCAATATTTTAAAATATTTTGGAGCAGCTGCTTTTCAAGGTGTATTAGTCTTTATCGTTCTTAGACTTTATCCAGCTCTTGTCACTAGTGACTTGTTGTCTATCAATATGTCTGGAACTTGGGAAAGCTGGGTTACAGCTTTTACATCCATTGCTAAAGGAATTATTTTTATCTTCCTGTTGTGGGGAAGTCAACGTCAGGCAAAATCACTTCTAGGAGTGATGTAATCAAATGAGGAGGTAAAAAGGATGGCGGAGAATAAAGAATTGTCAAAAATCACCATTCATGCACACGATGAAGAAGAAGCTCACCGTTTGGTCTCTGCTGTATTTCAACAAGAACATAACCATAGTCAAACTCAGGAGGCAACTAAACCTAATTCTTCAAGTAAGTTTATGGTGGCAGTCAAGACCATTGGCTATGTGCTTCTGGTTGCTGGAGAATGGCTGTTAAAAATGATTCTTTTCCTCCTGATGACTCCTATATATTTATGGTATTTTATACGTAATTGGATTGGTTCTGCAGTTGTTATCTTGGTTGGTTACTTTATAATAGCTTTAGCTTATTATAATTTTACTGGGCAGAATAGCCTAGTATCAAATGGTGATACGATTACAGCTACTCTATTTAGTGAAACCAAAGGAATGATTCTTTTAATTGTAATTACTGTCTTTGCAGCATTGGCAACATTTGGAGAGATTCGAGATGGTCTTGACTAATATTAGAAAAGAAAGAAATAATTTAGCACTTTACAATTCTGTAAGGTGCTTTTTGTATGATGAGGAGTGATGGAGTGAATAATAAACTCGGATCAGAATTTCTTAGGAAATTTGATAACTATGAACGGCCAATTCTATTTGGTCGTACCAAGCGCCAGCTTGTTTTTTTATTGGGAATTTGTATTGGAGCGGGATTAAGTATCTTGCTTTATTTCTTACGCTTTCCAAAATTTGTGACTTATGTTTTATTAGCAGTCATTGTGACACCCTTTATTCTTTATGGAACGAAAAAAGACGTAGAGCTAAAAGAAATTTTTAGATTTAAGTTCACTATCCAGGAGCGTGTGTTTATGACTGACTACCAGAAAGGAGAAAGCTATACAAAACATGATTTTAAACCTAAAAAAGGGGTCAAAGAAGTTAACCAAGGCTGAAAAAGAACGTCGTGGGCGTCTCAGACGCTTGGTAAACCCCAGTACACAAAATTCTATCTATTTTGCTAACCTTTTTGAGGATGGCTTAATGAATATTGCAGGAAATGAGTGGTCACGAACTTACCGCTTAGGTGATACGGCTTATAATTCTGCCAATACTGAAGATAAAGTAGAAGTGATTGACACAAATGCTGAAGCTATCAATAGTCTGGATGTTGGCAATACCTATCAGTTGCTCGTTATCAATAGACGGATTGAAACGAACGCTCTTGATAAGGTCTTGTATGAGGAAGAAGATGATGCTTATGATGATTATCGTCAAGAATATAATCAGATTATCCAAAATCGTTTTTCTTCTGACCGTCGGAATTTCAAACTTGAAAAATATGTAACACTTTCAACACAAAGTTATGAACGCCAACAGGCTGATTTGCAGTTACACGAATTGGCCGATACTATCCATGATCAATTTGCGGAAATGGAAATTACATTTGACGAATTGAACGGATTAGATCGTCTTCATATTTTTAATTGGTTTCTTCGTCATGAAAGTCTCTTTCCTTACACTTACAAAGATATGGCTCTTTCAGGTTTGTTTGCCAAGGATTTCATTGCTCCTAGCTACATGAAATTCATTGAAGACCGCATAAAGATTGAGCAGAAACAAGCCCGTATAATGTTTGTTCGCCACTACCCAACTTGGTTAACTGACAAACTGATTAAAAAAATAACGGATGTAGGGGTAGAGATGGCGCTTACTGTTCAGGCAACGCCTTATGAACCTGGGGATTTTACTCAAAAATTGACGAACCAACAATCTATTGTCAAAATTGAAATGGTCAAAGATCAACGCCAAGGAGCTATGCAAGGACTTGATCCTGAGCTTGCCACTTCAGGAGTAGCTAGGGAAACAAGCGAAACGACTCGTAAATGGCGAGAAGAGATCACGGAACACGACCAAAAGGCCTTTTCTGGAATGATTGCTGTCTATGTGGTAGCAGATACTTTGGAGGAATTGAATCTAAATAGCGATAAGATTAAAGCAGCAGGTCGTCAGCTAGGAGTGCGTTTTGAAGATTGTTATCGATACCAAGAACAAGCGCTTAATACAGTGCTTCCAATTGGGCACACTTTCTTAAATGTTAAGAGTGAGTTTGTACGTCCAATGACTACTAATAACCTAGCTACTCAAATTCCTTTTACAAACGTTGATTTGCAGTCTGATAGCCCTCGAGCTCTTTATTATGGTCAAAATCAACTTTCTCATAATGCTATTACCCTAAACCGTAAAGAACTCAATGCCGCTAATGGTGTTTGTATCGGTTCGTCTGGTTCTGGTAAAGGGATGACCATTAAAACAACTGAAGTCATTCCAACTATTCTTAAATTCCCTGAAGATCGTATTATCATAGTGGATCCTGAAGGAGAGTACACAAAGATTGGCCATGAGTTCAACGGTCAAGTCATTGATATTTCCACAAAGTCCGCTACTCATATCAATCTGTTGGATTTGACGAACACGGATGAACAATTATTCAATGAGGACGGAACAGAAATTGATTTGATTGCTGATAAGGCAAACCTTTTGATGGGATTATTCGAGTCTGTTTTGAAAGAAGTCACGGATGATCATATTACGATTATTGATCGTGTAACAACAGAGGTTTACAAGCGTTATGACCACCCAACTCTAAAGGAATGGCAAGATGTCCTAGAAGAACAGCCAGAAGAAGCAGCTAAGGAATTGGCCACAAAATCTGAAATTTATACCCGAGGCAGTCTCAATCTATTTGCACATGAGACCAATGTTGACCTTACTAATCATCTAGTTGTCTTTAATCTAAAAGGCCTATCTAAGAAATTGAAACCTTTTGCTTTGATGGTTCTTCAGGATTATATTTGGCAACAAGTTATTGATTGTCAGGGTATCCTGACTATTCGTCTTTTCTGGGATGAATTACATCTGACCTTCCGTAATCCAACGGATGCTGCTTTCTTTGCGGAATTGTGGGCACGTATTCGGAAGTATGGTGGTATTCCTACAGGTATTACTCAAAATATTGGAACAATCATTAGTTATGAGGAAGGTCGTAACCTTCTTTCTAATAGTGAGTTTATGATTTTGTTGAAACATCGTAAGCAAGATTTGCAGAGTCTTAGTCAAGTGATTGATATCCCTGAAGCACTGATTAAGTACATTAAGCATCCAAAAGAAAAAGGATCTGGTTTAATCGTTGCGGGAGCAACTATTGTCCCATTTGAAAATAAAATCCCTAAAGGAACTAAACTATATAACTTAGCAGAAACAGATGCCTAAGTGAGGTGATGGGATGACAGAAGAGAAGCAGTCAACTTGGGTAGAACAAAAGATTGCCCAACGTAGACGTATCAAAGAACAAGTTAACCAACGTATTCAAGAAAATCAAACTCAAAACAAACCCCATAAAGGCGTTAAACAAACCCGTCGTTATCAACGTGAAGCCAAGCAAGAGGTCAAATTAGCTAAACAAGAGTATCAGGTAGCTAAAAAGACACAAAGTAATCATTTGGCTGCTTCTAAGGAGAAATTGAACACCGCTCGGGAAAAGCATAAAGTTACAAAGAAAGTTCATAAGGCCGCTATGAATCGAAATGGTGGCTCTAGGACTAAAAAAGTGGCTCGTAAAGGGTATCAAACCACCCGTAGCACTGTTGAAAGTACGGTTAGAGACAATGATACTCTGGGAGATATTGCTTCTTCTCGTCAAAAGATTAGACATAATCAAGCAACCGTTCGACAAAGCAAGAAGATAGCTAAATACTCCTATAATCTTGGTAAATCAATGGTAGGAGGTGCTTATAATCTTGGAAATCGTGGTTATAATTTCGCAAGAGGTAGAGGGTTCACCAGAACTCTTAAAAATGAACGCTGGGAAACCAAAGTAGCTAATCGATTAAAGAAGATAAGAGGCCGTTTAGCACGTTCTAAACTAGGAAAGACGGCTAAAACTACTTCAAGAGTTTTTAACGTATTTACGAAACCAGCACGTACTATTTTGAAAAATCCACTATCTTTAAAGGCTTATATTACTATGTTTGTGCTATTCTTGATTTTAGCTATTTTTACAGGTGGAAACCCACCAACGGCTATGGAACAGGATGAATTTGAACTCAATCAGTCATGGTTGTATCTATCAAAGATTGATCGTGAAAAATCGACGGATAAGGTTGATTATTGGACAAACATTGATGATATTGTTTTTTATATGAATTATAGATATGGGGATTATAAATTAGATGATAGGTGGATAACCAGTAATCAAGTAGGAAGTGATGTCTCGAAAACATATAAGAATGCCTTGACCGGTATCTGGAATCATTTAAATAGTGATACTGATCATCTTAAAGAAATGGCTGATTTGTATGGAAAAGATAGTAAAATAGCATGGATGATTCTCTCAAAAGATGAACGGAAAGAATATGAGGAGCTATTATCAGAGTCTAAAGAATTGGGACGCTATAGCGTTTATCAAGAATTAGACAACCCATTCTATACAGATAAAGACGAGGCCCATTATAATAGCCCCTTGCGCATTATCAAACGTTTTGGCTATATCAGTAAAAGCAAAATCTATTATGGGTCAGTTCTTCAGGCTAATGCAGGGCAGCAACTTTTGGCGGTTATGTCTGGAACTGTTAAGGTTTCAGGCACTGATATAACGATTGAAACCAAGGAATCTAAGTTTACTTATAAAGATGTGTCAGGTATCCGTTTCAAGACAGGAGATACCATTGAACAAGGTACGTTCATTGGAAATGTTAAGAGCAGTACTGGTCAAGAAGTTTATTACCAGAAACAAGAAGAAAAGGCGACAAAAAAACAAAAAGCCAAATGGACTTACGTGAACGTTGGTTTTTACTTTCGACTGGTGAACTACACACAGACTACCTCTGTCATGACTAATCTTGATATTTCTGGAGATTTAGCTCAACGCTCTAGAGCTGTAAGGGATCACATTAAAAATAAAATTCCGAATGCGACAGACAATGGGATTGCTGCTGTGCTTGGAAATTTTGCGACAGAAAGTAACATCAAGGCTAAACGAGCAGAAAGCGATTATTTAAGTCCACCGATTGGGGCAACTGCTTCTTCCTGGGATGATGAAAATTGGCTCAATATGGGCTTTGCTCAAGGAGCCAGTGTTGGTTCTCTAGTCGTTCACCGTGGCTTAGGATTAGGAATGTGGACGGATACTTCAGATGGAGCCATTCGGAATACACTTCTTAGAAACTATGCAAAATCAAAAGGAAAGAAGTGGTATGACCTGGAACTGCAGATTGATTTCATGCTAGAAGGAGATAATCCTTATTATATTCACATTTTAAAATCTATTTTAACGAGTAATGAGAATGTCAATACTTTAACCACCCGTTTCTTAAACCAATGGGAGGGCAATGCTGGGGATAAGCTCGCCCAACGTCAAAATAATGCGAAACAAATGCTGATGTATTTCAAACAAACCATTAAGGGAAGTGGAACTCTAGCTTCTTCTTGGAATTTTCCGGAAGAGTATCGAAGCCGAATCAAACATCCACCATCAACGGCAGCCATGACAACTCAAGCTGGTAGTGGTTATCCAGTTGGACAATGTACCTGGTACGCTTATAATCGTTTAGTAGAATTAGGGAAAATAACAGATCTCTCTGGTAGTTATGGCTACTTAGGAAATGGACAAAATTGGGTTTTCTCTCTTGTCGGAAAAGGCTGGAAACTTTCTGCGACTCCAGTTGAAGGAGCAGTCGTCTCTACTGCTGGGGGATTTGATGGTACGTTGCCACAATATGGACATGTTGGCATAGTGGAGGTCGTGAATGCTGATGGTAGTTTCTTAGTCAGCGAGCTCAATTACGCAGGAAATCAATCGCAAATTCATTGGCGAGTCTGTCGGCCAGCAGCGTACTATAGCTTTGCAATACCACGTTAATTAAAAAGGAAAGGAAACTTCATTTATGAAAATGTTGGATATGGAAAAATTGAAACAATTAAAAGTAGTTGGGATCATTGTTGGTTCAGTTCTACTTTTAATGATAGCTTTCGGCTTAGGGAACTCTATGAACCATAAGCCAAAAAGTGTGAAGCCAAAAGTAACGCATGTTACGAAGAAAAAAGGAGGAACAGAATTAACTCAGTCATATGTCAAGGACTTTCTGATTGCTTATTTTACTAAAAAGGATTTAGGGGAAAATCGCAATCGCTATCTACCTTTTATGACGGAAGGAGCTTATCATCAGGAAGTGAATAAAGAAAATGATCCAGCTAATCAGGCTTATAAAGGGTATGTAGTCGATGCTAAATTAAAAACGGCAACAATCTATATTGATACAGAAAATAAGGTTGCCCTTGTAAAAGTATCTTATACCAATACATTGTTACAAAAGAAAAAAGATTATTCTAAAGCTCAAACGGATGTAGGGAATCAATCTACTCTGCGTTTGACTTATACAAAAATCGATGGACGCTATCTGATTACCACGATTGAACCTATTTTAATTGTGGATACGTTAAATGCTGAACAAGCTGCAGCAGTACAAAATCAGACAACGATGCCATCAGGAGACAATAAAGGAGAAAATGATGACAACCATTGAAAAGAAGAAAAAAGAATTAGTAACTATTCAGAAAAAACTGGCCGACATGAAAGAAAAAGTGAAGCACTTAGAAAGCAAAGAAAAGGATTTAACCACGCAAATACGCTTGTTAGAGTGGGAAGAAACTTCTAATTTTTTAGTTGAACATCACATGACAATGGAAGAAATGAAGCGATTGGTTCAAGAAAAGCATAGAACGGAGGGAGTAGATGATGTACAGAATGACCGATCAATTCAAGGAGAAGAGTAAAGATTATCGCAATAAAGATTTAGTACTCCAAGCGTTGGAGAGAGAAAACGCACGATGTCAATTTGAAAAGGTTAGGGAAGCTTTTCTAATCGAGGAGTTGGATAAAAAAGGAGTGGTCGTATTTCAGGAAGAAGTCAGTCTCCCCTTTGAGGGGGTGGCTGAAGATCTCTTCTTACAACAGAAAGATCCAAAGAAAGAGAAGTCAAAAAAGCCTTCTTTTTTTAATCGCTCTTCTAAGGCATCATTTGATGAAATATCCAGCCAGCAACCGAAAGAAGCTTCTAAAATGCCAATCACAGCCCCTACTAAAGAGAAGAAAATCGGCAAATCTGTTAATGTATGGAAAGTCTTTTTACAGTTTGTTTTTGGAGCAGTACTTGTTGTTAGTTTTGTCTTTTCATTGCTGACGGTTCAACTCTTTTTCGCCAGTCAACGACAAATCCGACCACTTGAACGCCAAGTGAGAATTTTAAAAGAAACGCAAGAAAAATCAGGAAGTTTAGATACCTTTAGCCGTTATTTCCTGCCTTACTATTTTTCTTCTGACGGCGCTCGCTTAAAGCCATTTTTAAAAAAAGGATTGACAATTGAAGCTAAACAAGGACAGTTACAATCGGTTATTTTAGAGAAAATCTCAAAAACAGAAAATAATTATCACCTAACCTATGTGGTGGCTTTAAAAGCAGGTGAAGAACGCAAACAAATGCGCTTAACACTAGAGATGAAGGAAGAAAGAAGCAGTTCTTACGGCTTTGTGATGACAAAAAAGCCACTAGAAACTCAATATCCATAAACACTGATCTAAAAAGATGAGTGTTTTTTGTATATAGAAAGGAGTCGAAAATGGATCAAGAAAGAGCAACTCATACAATGACGCTAAAAGGAAAGATGACCGCAGAAGTAATTTTAAAAGCCTTGTATGTTGTTTCAAAGGAGCTATATGATCGGCATGAATACAAACAAAAACATCAAACCTTTACTGGTGAAACAAATTTTAATCGATTTATGGCAACTAGTTCTTATAAAGATAGTTTTGAATTTAAAAATAGTGAGACTCATTTAGAAAAGCTAAAACATTATCTCAATGAGAAGGGAGTTGCCTTTACTTATCGGATTCAAAAAGATAAAACGCAGCTGATTTTTGAAGCAAAAAATAAAGCACTCGTAAGAACTGCTTTGGATCAGGTAATTGAAGAGATTACCAAAAAACCGGAAGCATTTGTTAAAAGGGTGTTAAAAAAGCCACATGAAATGAAACCACAGGAGAAAATTGCCTATTATAAGAAACACATTCAGTATAAGGGAATGATGCCTGCCGTTACAAAAGATATTGGAAAGGAGCGAGCAAAATGAAATCATCTAGAAATATATTTCCTTATCTAATTGCAGGAATATTCTTCTTTTACCTTTTTCATACAGCGGAACATTATTACGCTTTATCAAAAGAAGCCGTTCCGTTTCTAGGTTTGGAACGATTCGATTGGCTGTTATCCAATATGGATCACTATTCTTTCATCAATTTTTCGTTCACCTCATCTTCCTTGTTATGGGGAAGCATAGGTTTTCTCCTTCCTTTATTTTTGTATGTGTATAAGGGAGATCGTGGAACTTATCGACAAGGGGAAGAACAAGGGAGTGCTCGCTTTGCTTTTCTGAAAGAGATGAAGCGGTTTGAAGATAAGGATCCAGATAAGAACATGATTTTCAGTAAGCAAGTCCGAATGGGGCTGTTTAATTTTCGTTTAGCTTACAATGTACAACTCAATAAAAATGTCTTAATTATTGGTCTTCCTGGAGATGGGAAAACCTTCACCTTTGTATTACCTAATATCATGCAGCTGAACTCTAGCTTTGTGATTACAGATCCTAAAGGAAACCTAGTACATGAAACTGGGAAAATGTTGGAAAGACATAGTTATGCTGTTAAGATCTTTGATTTGATTCGTTTGAAAAATTCAGATCGATTTAATGTATTTCATTATATGCATTCTGAATTAGATATAGATCGAATTTCTGAAGCTATTACAGAAGGAACAAAAAAATCAGAATACCAGGGAGAAGATTTTTGGGTTCAGGCTGAATTGATGTTACAACGTGCTTTATTAGGTTATCTATATTTTGATTCATTAGATGATGAAACGGGAGAACGTCTTTATCTACCCAATTTATCAGATGTATCCGATTTATTGAGAAATATTGGGCGAGAAGATCCAGAAATTCCTAGCCCAGTAGAACAAATGTTTGAAGAGTTAGAAGAGCGTAAGCCTGGTAATTATGCTTGTAAACAATGGCAACTGTTTAAAAATGCGAAGGGAGAAACAAAGGCAAGCGTAATTTATATTTTATCTGCTCGCTATTCTTTATTTGATCATGATGATGTCAAGCGATTGATTAGTGAAGATACGATGGAAATAGATACATGGAATACGAAGAAGACGGCGGTTTTTATTGCCATTCCTGAAACGAATAATGCTTATAACTTTTTATCGTCTATTCTTTTTGCGGTTGGCTTTGAAGTCCTAACTCACAAAGCAGATGATATTTTACAAGGAAAAGTGAAAGGATTGAGTCGAAAAGATTTGGTTCATATTCAATGGATCTTTGATGAGTTTGCTCAAATTGGGAAAATCCCTAACTTTTCACAAGTGTTAGCTTCTATAAGAAGCCGGGAAATGTCTGCCAAGATTATTTTGCAGGCGGTCAATCAATTGCAATCACTTTATAAGAGCGAGTGGAAAACGATTTTTAATAACTGTGCAACACATGTCTTCTTAGGAACGAATGATAAGGATACGATGGAATACTATTCTACTCGATCAGGGAAACAAACGATTCGGATTCGGAATTATTCAAAATCCTATGGCGCTCGAAATGGTTCCTCTAGTGAAAATCGGCAAATTCAGGGACGACCATTGATGACGCCGGATGAAATTGCCCGTATAGGAGTTGATGAAGCCTTGGTCTTTATTAGTAAGCAGCACGTTTTTAAGGATAAAAAAGCGAGTGTTTTAGAACATCCGAGAGCGGCGCAAATTGCTCATTCGCCAGAAGATGAAACTTGGTATGAGTATGAAAAGAGAGGAACGGATATTGATGAATTTATTTTAAATGCGATAGATTTAACAGAAGAATTTAAAGCACAACTAGCTGCTTGATGGCTTAGAAAAGAGGAAAAAATGAATCAGAAAACAATTAGAATTGGATATTTTGAGGAGATTAAAACGGTATTTTCTTTAGCAGAAGGAAACCTAGAACAAGAATATCCAAATGTGATGAAATCACTCCAAAACACAGATTATACAATGTATCAAAAACTAGCACCTTATTTATTTTATTATTTTCTACCACGACAAGATAACCTTGTCTATCCTTTGACAGCCTCAGAAAAACATTTTGAGTTGGTAAAAGAAACACTAAATGCGAAAGGAGAAGAAACAACATGGTCTTAACAAAAGCACAAGCAAAGTCTCTAGCTATTTTGGATGTTGCAAGAAGCCTAGGGATGGAAATGAAACGTAAATCTCATAGAGAATACTATTGGGCGGAACATGATTCCTTTAAAATTGATACACTCAAAAACACTTGGCATTGGTATTCTCGAACAGGCAAGTATGGAGACCCCATTAATTTGGTTCAAGAGATAAAAAATGTGAGTTATAAAGAGGCAATGCATTATCTAGATACGGGAGAATTTTCAGAAGTAGATACAAAGGCTTTAGAAGCTAAATCAGAACCGTTTAAGTACACTTTGGGAAAATATGAGCATTTAGATTTTGAACTTGCCAAAAGCTATCTGAAAGATGAAAGAGGACTTTCAGATGAGACGATTGACTTCTTTTTGAGTCAAGGCAGTATGGCTGAAGCGACTCGGAAAAAAGGCGATTATTTGGAACCCGTCATTGTTTTTAAATATAAGGATCATTCAGGATTTTTAGCTGGGGCTAGCTTGCAAGGGATTATAGAAAATCGAGTTCAACATCCTGAACGTGGTCGATTAAAACAGATTATGAAAAATTCAGATGGACTACTAGGCTTTTCTGTAGACGTTGGAACTCCCAACCGTCTTGTCTTTGCGGAAAGTCCGATCGATCTGATGAGTTATTATGAACTTCATAAGGATACACTTCAAAACGTGCGACTAGTTGCCATGGATGGGGTGAAAGAGGGAATCATTAGTCGCCGCTTTATGGAGCTTTATGCGGAAATGAATGGAAAAGAGTATAAGGCAGATAAAACGAGTTCAAAGGTTTTGGGAGCAGTTGTTCGGACGACTGATTTCTTTAAAGAGGACAATCATCAAAATATGATTACTCTTGCCGTAGATAATGATCCAACAGGTCACAATTTTATTACGAACTTTTTGAAAAAAGAAATCCCAGTCCAAATTGATATTCCACCAATTCTCTATCGCAATCAAGATAAAGCAGATTGGAATGACTATCTTAGCCGACCGGTTACTCCTGGAACAAACTTATCACATATTTATAGTTTTGATGGAGAAGAATATCATTATCAAGGGTATTATCCGGAAGAACTAGCTGATTTTAAGCAAAAAGAATTAGCGACTGATGAGCGTCAAGTTTTGATTTCTAAAGAAGTTTTAACGAAAAAAGAATTAAAATCTCGGTTTGATAATCTTCCAATATCTCCAGAAAAGAAAGTTCAGGAAGTGCAAGAAGCTGGTGCAGAATATCACGTTTCAAAAGCACAAGGAGTCACTGAATCTGAAGAAAAGAAGCTAGATAATAGTCGTTTAGGTCAGGCTAGACGTAAATTAGACCGTCTCAATAATGAGTTTTCAGAAGCAACTAATGCTGTCTATCGTCATTTTGCCATGACGAACGGGCAACCAATGAATGATAAGCGAAATGGAGCTAGTTTTTTTAGAAAGGCGGATCAGCTGGAAAATCGAGTATTTAATAAGTTACATGAAATTAAAGAACAAGAAGAACGGGTAGAAAGGCTAGAAGCGAGAGAAGAGAGGAAGGCAGCTGGTTTGAATCGTAGTGGTAATGGTCTTGAAATGAGTGTACAAAACATTCCGCGTATTCGGGAGGAAATAGCAAGAGCTAACCGTGGCGAATCAAGATATAGAACTGAAACCATAAAACGGTATCAAAAGGAACTAAAGCGTTTAGAGAATATTTCTGAACAAATGGCAAATACAAGTATCCAGCCAGCAACCCAAGCTTTGATCGATGCGGGTCTTGTTAATCAGTGGGCTAAGCAGCCAAACTTATACTTTGTCAAAGGACTACGGAAAGTTGCAGTTGAACTTAGTGAAGATGGTACGTTTGTAGAATCCACTAAATACCGTCCTAATACGGATGAAGAGAAAGAATTGGTAAAGAGCTTGCTAGACAGACAGTCTATTAAAGAAAAAGGGACACCTGAAGAAAATCAGGAGCAGCTAACAGAGCCACAATTGCAGGTTGTATTTGATTTTACCGAAAACCAAAAACTCTCCAGACAATATTCATCTGGGGATATTATTCCATACAAGGACTTTATTTCTAAACTTTATGAAGAAAACGAATGGCAGATGATAGGTTTCAAGCTAGGTTATGATAAGACTTACTTTGCTTTAGCCGATGAAAAAGGGAATCGTTTAACCAATAATTTTCGCTATGATATTGGAACGGAAAAGCAAGACCTATCCGAGCAACTCGCTCAAAACCTCCCAACTCCTTATCTAGAATTGGCTCAAAAAGCAGATCATGATTATCATGCACAAGTATCTTATGAAACTTTTAAATCAAATTTAAAGAATTTAACACAAGCCGTTCAAAGTCAAATTCAAGCTGGTGTCCTAAGTATCACTCTTTCAGATGAAGCTTATTTCTATACTTTAGTCAACTATACAGGTTGGAGTCATCCAATGCAGCAGCTGAAGCCAGAAGCACTAGAAAAGTTAAAAGAGTACCGACCATTCTTTGAATCCATCAATGATACCAATATTGAACGGTTTAAAGAAAAAGGCACACCTGAACAAAATCAGATGTACGAACTTTTAAAAGGCATTCAAAAAGAGTTTGGGCGCTCTAACACCTCAACAGTTTTTTCAGAAGAAGTGGCGATTAGTGCTTATAATCTCAATCGTCGATTAAACAGTTTGACAGCTGAGAATTGGGGACAAGCTTATAGTGACCCATTAGGAAACTTAGGACAAGATACATGGAAGATTCTTAGTTATCCAGCGAATGAGATTGAGACCTACAATCATGACTATGATTTTCAACTTGTGTCTTATCATTTGATGGAGTACCTTAATGGTAAAACAGGAACGGTTGAGATTTCACCAGAGACTTATGAAACTATTCTCAAGCAGTTAAGAGAGGAAGCGGTTATCATTATGCCTGAGGTTTCAGAAGAAGCAACTATTAGTATAGAAAAATCTTCTAAACAAAATAAAAAAGTTAGTTCAAACAAACTAGATGATTCAAATCAAAAAGCCCCTGAAGAAATTCAGGAACGCAAAAAGGTTGAGACAAATCTCGGGGATTTTCCTGAAGAATCTCAGGTGGCAGCACCTCTACCAGAAGCGAATGAATCGCGACCTTTGAATGACTTGTCACCAAGTCAAACTCGTTCTCAACCTTTACTTCATTTTAGCATAAATGGGGATAGAAAGTCAATTCATAAGGATAATTATCATCCTGTATCAGATAAAGATTTACGAAAGCTAAATCGCTATACTCCACATCTTCAAAATGCGGCTGCATGGTATCTAGAAAATATTGCAGATTCACAAGTAACTTATTTTTATCAAGAAGGAGCAAATACAAATAGTGTTACCATTTCTTATAATAAAGAAAGCTTTATGCACTTAACTGGAATCTTCCCTTATAAAGAAGGACAAACTGCAGAGCAGACTTTATCAGATTTTGCGGCTGGAAATGGACAATTTGATAATATTTTAATTGCGAATAGAGGTGCTGCTTTCGATAAGTTAAAAGTTCTTCCTGAACTTCCTGTTATAGTTGATTCAGAATCGTTCTACTTTGGAGATTTATCAGATGTAGAAAAGTTTCATACGTTAAATCTAGATAAGGCGATTCGTTCCAGTGATCAAGACGTTTTACTTGCATTTCGTACAATAGACGGAGCAACTTTCCCGGCTAGCCTTATGCGCTTGAGGCAAGGACTCAATCTTCAATTGGATCAATCAAACCAGGAGAAAATCATTTTGGGAGTCTACCGTGAAAGAAACGGGAAGATTGAGCAATTATCTATCAATGAAGATTATATCAAGGATGGTGGTCGGGAGCTTCAGTCTATCATGGAGAATTGCCTATTTGAAGAAGACATATCCAAAGAAGAACCTCCTTTAAAGATAGATTCTGGCAAACCTCTTCAAAGTGCGGACGAAAAAATTCGTCAGCGCAATCGAAAAGATGAGATGGATCGTGATTTGGATGGTTTGCCTGATCGAGTAGAGGAAGCAAGTACAACTCTTTTAGATAGTCCAGATAGTGATGGAGATGGTATTTCAGATTATGATGAATTGACCCAAGGAACAGATCCGAATAACTTCAATTCTAATATTTATCGGACAGCTGAAAAAGAGCTTAACGATGCAGAAAAACAAACTGAAATGATGGAAGTACAAGAAGAAGTAGAGGAGAAAAAGACCAAATCAAAAAACAGTTTTGCTAAGGTCAACTCTTCAAATAAGCAAAAAGAAACATCAGAAAAAGTTAAAGAAGTAAGTTCAAAGATGGTTTCTGAATTGATTGTGGCTGGTGATATTGTAGGTTTAAATCAACATATGAAGGAAGGAGTGAAACAATATTTAAACTCTGAACATTATAAACATTATCTGGATAAAATGAGCCAGCTAAATAATTATTCTAGTCGAAATATCCAACTTATCTTAGCTCAAAATCCAAATGCAAAATATGTAACGTCATTAAACAAATGGAATAAAGAATTTGGACGTTATATCAATAAAGGGGAAAAAGCTCTAAAAATTATAGCTCCAAATATTCATCTTAAAAAAGATTCTGAAGGCAATCCAATGCTAGATAAAGAAGGGAAGCCAGTAACGTATATGACCTTTCAAGTAAAGTCTGTTTTTGATGTGAGCCAAACTAAAGGTAAGGAATTGCCAAAAGCTTTGCAGCCGGTCAAAGAAAATTTATCGGATTTAGACTACGCAAATCTCTATCGTAGTTTAAAAACGATTGCTGACAATAATCACGTTCAGGTTCGCTTTGAACAGCTAGAAAATGGAAGAAGAGGGCGTTATAATCCTAAAAATAATGAAATTGTGATCCATAAAGATATGGGAAAAGCACAAATTATTAAAACGTTTTTACATGAAACAGCTCACTCTGAATTGCACCATTCTCATCACCAACAAACAGAAAATTTAACTTATAGCAATGCAGAACTTCAAGCGGAGAGTGTTGCCTATGTGGTCGCTTCTTATTATGGAATGGAGACAGCAGAACATTCATTTGGCTATTTAGCTAAATGGACGGATGATAAAAAAGCATTGTCTGATTTGGAAACCCAGCTTGATATTGTGCAACAAGAAGCAAAAAGTTTAATCCAAAGAATGGATAAAGAACTCGAAAAACTAAAAGTGATCCAAGTCAAACAAGACAAAAATCGTTTTGCGGACAAGCTGTCACATTATCAATCCAAAACGGAAAAATCCATTCAGGAACGTCAAACGAAAGAGGAAAAAGACTCAAAAAAACTCAAGGGTATCTCGAAATGATTGAACGAGATACCCCAATTCCAAAATTACAATTCAAACAGAATAATACTAGAAGAGGAGATTCAAATAGATGAATATAACACAGGAAGAAAGATTGATGAGCTTGCTGACGGATTATGTGTTTCTTATAGATGGTGACCTTGTTTTAGGATATCGTCCTGAAGCAACAAACCTTACTCGAAGCAACTTACTGCAACAAATGGAAGAAGAATATCAAACATTGACAACAGATGATTCCACTCTAAAGAATTGGTATCGTGACAATATAGGCTTGTTAAATCAAGTAGAAGATACTTCATTTGAACAAGCACTAAAAGAAAAAATCCTACTGGCAGAAATTCAAACAGGACATTCTATTTGGCAGGAGTTGACACCAAAACAAGTAGATAGGTTGGGTCAAAGGTTAGTAGAAAATGAGAGGATCCAATTATCATCTATTGAATCAAAACCAGTATCGAAGTTTAAAAAAATCTTTCCTCATTTTGGAAAACAGTAACATTTGACGTTTAGAAGAACTAAAATGTTAGTCAAGGGGTTTGGGGATTTCCCCAAAAATGAAAAAGGGGAGAGAGTCAAAATAGTGATTTGACTTTCTCTGACCTTTTTTAAAATTCGCATTTGGGGTACCAAATGCTACGCTTGCCACAAGAAAAGGTCAGTCAGTCCCCATTTCTCATTGTGGGAAGTTCTATGATTAAAAATGCTCAATTTATAGCAGAAAGGAGTCATTGCATGAGGGAACGATATGAAAATAGAAAACGACCTATTGAGAGGAAAGTTCGTTTTACTCCAGATGAAGATCGTCAAGTCAAAATGACAATGGAAGAAATGGGCGTTAAGACATTTCAGTCTTATGCAAAAAATATGTTGGTACAAGGGCAAGTCGTTCAAATTGATTTTTCGGAGTTGAAAGATTTGCGAGTGGCAATCAATCGAATTGGCGGAAACATCAACCAAATTGCCAAACATGCCAACGAAAATGATTTGATTACGATAGAGGAAATCGGCGAAGTTGTGAATCTCTTATCTGAAATTAAAGACTTAGTCAATGCTAAAGTTTCTAGTGAGGAGAAGAGAAGCATCGCACAGAAAAAACAAATAGTAAGGACGTATGATGAATGGTAGCGATTAAACCGCCAATACAAATTAAGATGCAAGGAAATCTGAAACAAGCGGTTCAGTATATTCTAAATTCAAAGAAAACAACTATCAAATCTATTTCAGAAATAGAAGAGAACTTTCCAATTGTCATCAAAAATGGAGAACACTGTATTCAGTTAGTATCAGGTCATCAGATAACAGACGTGTCCATAGCAGATGAAGAGATGATCATGACAAAGAGGTTAGCTGCAATAGAAAAAGGAGATGATGATTTTAAAGAAATTTATTCTGGAAAACAGGTTCTAGCTCATCATATCATCCAGTCATTTTCTCCAGATGATCACTTGACTCCTGAGCAGGTACATGAGATCGGACGTAGAACGATGTTAGAGTTTACAGGTGGAGATTATGAGTTTGTCATTGCAACACATGTTGATAAAAATCATCTCCATAATCATATCATCGTAAACACAACCAATAGTGTCACGATGAAAAAAATGAGATGGCAAAAAAATACGTTAAAAAAATTAAGAGCAATCTCAGATAAACAGGCGGATTTGTATGGAGCTAAAATCATTCAGCCAACGATGAAAAATTCTCATAAAAAGTATGCTGCTTGGCGCAGACAAAATAATTTTCGGTTTGAAATAAAAGAGCGCTTAGATTTTCTGTTGAAACAATCCATCTCAATGGAAGATTTCAAAATGAAAGCGAAAGCACTTGATGTACAAATTGATTTTTCTGGAAAATATGTAAAGTATCGTCTACTAACTCCATTAGATGGAAAATTACAAGAGAGAAATACTCGTGATGATACATTATCAAAAAAAGGAATTTATTCGTTGGAAAATATTCAGAAGAGGATTCGCTTAAATCAAGTTGTTTATGATGTATCAGAAATACGAGAAAGGTATCAAAACGAAAAAGAGAAAACTGAAATTGATTTTGAGTTGAAATTAGAAGTTGAAGCTTGGCAAGTGGAATCAGAAACGACAAATGGTATTTATCTTCAAATGGATTATGGAGTTTTTAATTCTGGCACAATTCTTATCCCTGCTCATAAGGTAGATAAGTTAGAAAATGGAAATTATCATATTTTTCTTAAGGAGAAAGATTATTTCTATTTGATGAATCCCGATCATTCTGAAAAAAATCGTTATATGATGGGAACGACCGTTGCGAAACAACTGGCAAAACAAAATGGACAAGTGATCGTCACTAAAAATCCTTATATATCCTCAATGCAAGAACTGATTCAAGAATTTACTTTCTTAGTAGATCATGATGTGCGAAATGGGAAACAGTTTGATGAGCTAGAGGAACGCTTTAATCAAAAAATAAAAGAGACAGATCAGGAATTAAAAAAATTAGATGATCGTCTTGTTCAGTTGAGAAAAATTGAAGGAGGATTTTTATCTTTAGAAACGGATCCTGAAAATTCTTTAGTAGCTAGTCGATTGCTAGAAGAATTAGTGAAACCTGGAACGAAACGAGAAGATATACAACAGTTGATTCAACAATTAACGATTGAGAAAGGAGTTCTAAAAGAGCATTTTGAAGATACTTTGAAGAATTATACGAATTATCAGGAAGTAAAACAAAATGTGCTGACTCGAAAAGAACTCTCTAAGTCGGGTCAAGAAAAAGGGAAAGAAATTTAAGCAAAAACAATCATAAATATCATTATAAATATATTGACAAATATATTTATAATGATATAATAGAAGTATAGAAATTAGGAGGGGAATCTCATGAAAAAATACTTTCTTACAATTACGTATATTCTTTTAGTTACTTTCTTAGTTTGTGTTGGAGTAACCTTATATCTTCTGTTAACAAAGTATCCAATGTTTTATATCATATCAAGTGGTATATTTACAATTATTATCGGAATTGGAATTTATGCTCTGTTTATTTTAGCATCATTCGAGGTTTAAAAAGGAGAATTATAAATGACAAAATCACAATTATCTGTTAGTATATTTTGTTTTTCCATGCTTATTCTAGGAGTTATTTGTTTGTTTTTAGGTTATGCAAATTTGGGTATATATTGTAATACTTTAGTATTTGCCATTCAAAGTATTTTGATAGCCCAGCAGCTTATATTAAGAAATAACAACAATTCGGAGGATGAAAAATGAAGATCATAAGTTTTGCTGCCATCAAGGGTGGCGTCGGAAAAACAACCTTAACGTTTAACTATGCGGAGTGGTTGGCTAAAAAGGGGAACAAAGTTCTCTTAATTGATTTAGACCATCAGTGTAACCTGACCCAGTGCTATAATATTTACGAGAGCAAGAACACAATTGCCAATACTTTCAAAAGTGGAGACGTGGAGATTAAACAGGTCAAAGAGAACATCAGTCTTATACCTGGTTCTGTCCAGCTAGATGCGGTTGAGCGAGACTTGGAGAATAGCGACAAGAAAAATATGCTGCTCTATCTCTGGTTAGAAGATAACTACGAGAAGAAACAATTAGATCAGTTTGACTATATCTTGATTGATTGCCGTCCAGATTTTGCGACAGCGACAAAAAATGCGGTGGCTGTCAGCCATGCGATTATCAGTCCACTAACACCTTCTGAATTTGGTTATAATGCTAAGTTTAATCTTTCTAGTCGTTTGGAGGCTTTTAGAAAAGATGTGATTGACTATCGGACGAGAGAGTCCTATATTACTGCCAAACTTTATTTCTTGGCAAATATGATTCGTCCTAATTACGGTTCTTCTAGAGAGTTACTAGAAGCACTTGGACTAGAAGCTGAAGAAAAAGGAGAAGATAATCTGTTAGGGATTGTGCCAGCTAAGGAATTATTCAACCATTCCACGATTGAGAAGATTTCTATTGCGGATATGAAAGAAAATCCTGATCTATACAAAAAGCATAAAAAGTTTTTTGACGAATTGGAGCAGACTTTCTCCAAAATTTATGATACAATATAATTATATTTATAAACACAAATACAATTATAAGTATAAACAAAAAAGGAGATAGTCATGGCATTTACCCCTAAGGAAAAAGAAATATCCAAAATCATTGAAGAAACTAATCAACCAGCAGCACAGCCTATTTTTACTACTAGCAATGCTAGTTTTGAGAGAAAGAAGCAATTTCAGTTTATGCTCAAGCCAAGTAACCGAGAAAAGCTTGACCGATTGGCTAAAGCTGCGGGCGCTCGTTCAGCTTCTGATTATCTAGATAGATTATTAGAAAGTATGGAATAACTATATCTATAATTGTAGTCATAAACACAAATATAATTATAAATATATTTGCTGTCAAGAAGAAATAATATAGACCTTTTATGTTTTATGGTATAATGTAAGAGGTTCAAAACTCTAACAAGAGGCATCGGCTTTTAGCCGGTGTTTTTTATGTTCTGAAATAAATTCTTTTTTTGAAAATAATTCATGCGTTTTGTAAAATAAGAATTATGGATTTGAAAGTGATTAGTGAAAAAGAATTATTAAGCCAATTTCGAGCAGATGAACCAGATAAATTTTATCAATTTATTTCTTCTTTTGAGAAATACGTTGCGCTGATTATGCGTGCCAAAGGGTATCGAAGAATCAATGAAAGTGAACGAACAGTTGCTTTTCTTTTTGGAGAAGTCACATTTAGTAGGAGTCGTTGGACAAATGGGAAACGAACACGGATTCCAGTTGATGAAAAATTGGGATTAAAGAAGCATGTTCGCTATGCTCCAGAATTGCTGTTCAGAATTTCAAAATTAGCCACTTTTTTACCTTATCGCCAAGTATGTAAAATTATTGAAATGGATTATTCTATTGTGATTTCAAAAGATACTGTTTTAAAGGTTGTTAAACTAGCAAACAAACTTTTGAAAGCAAAAGAGCGCTATCGTTATCTAAAGGATGATAACACTGTTCAAAAGATTAAAAGTAATCGTATCTATGTTGAAGGTGACGGCGTTATGGTAAAGTGTAACTCTGGAGGAGATGAACGGAAAAACATGGATTTGGCTCACTTTGTTGTCCATACTGGACGAAAGCGAGTAGGTCCAAATCGTTATGAATTGCAGAATAAAAAAGAGATTATCAATAGCAGTCATGCGAAAGCAAAAGAGGAATTATTAGATTATCTCTATAACTATTTTGAAATTACACCTGATACTGTTTTAATTTCTAATTCAGATAACGGGAAAGGTTATACATGTAGAATCTTTATTGAGTTAAAGAAGGCTTTAAACATCCGACGGCATGAACATTTTTGGGACGCTTATCACTTGAATGAGAAAATCAAATCCTTTTTTAAACCTTATCCTAAAGATTTGCAAGATGTTTGTTTTAAAGCTATCCAAACACATGATAAAGAACTGTTGAAAACAGTATTTGATACCTGTGAAGGATTGATTACAGACGAAGAAGAAATGAACCAACTTTTATCTTTTAAACAAAAGCTGTTTAGGAATTTTAGATATACAAAACCAGCTACTTTAAGAGGACTTTCTGATGTAAATATTGGGATTATGGAATCGCAACACCGAAAAATTACTTATCGTATGAAACATCACGGAATGTATTGGAGTGAAAAGGGAGCTAATACCTTATCTCAAATGATTCTTTTAGAAAGAAAGGACGAATTAGAAGAGTTGTTTTTTGGAAGATGGAAACAAGAGTATGAGCAGTATAAGTCGGTTGTTATGAGTGCAGGCAAGCTAAAAACAAGAAGTTGGCAAAATCCTTTCACTAAAACTCATGGAATTGCAGGTCATTTAATGCAGCGGTGTGAATATAAAAAAGCGTCAAAAAATCCTTATTTTTAACGCTTTTTTGGCTTGTTTTGCTTGCATTATTTTAGTGTTAATGATATAATAATTATATTGAAAAAACAAAAAAGGTGTAGAAGCAGCAACTCCTACACCACCGATTAAGACAAAAGACACTTGCTTAATCAGTCAAACAGTATTGTAACATAAAAAGCGCAATAACGTCAAGACTGGGGCAAGAATAATTTGTCTCAGTTGTTTTTTTGGAACTATTTTATACTAATTTTCTTGATTTGTAAGGGATTCTATCTATTCTCAAAAATTTAGACACAAACAACATTTTTCAAATCTATTGACAAGAATCTGTCTACGTGATATAGTAGATAGGTACTGCTGATTTAGCTCAGTTGGCAGAGCGCATCCATGGTAAGGATGAGGTCGCCGGTT
>ERZ773263.145-NODE-145-length-52239-cov-4.695558_pt1 | contig 52239 bp, 100 predicted proteins | sample MGYA00511076_ERZ773263 | MGnify/ENA primary metagenome ERZ773263 (study PRJEB29015, sample SAMEA2738155) | human oral metagenome | biome: human oral; feature: human-associated habitat; material: saliva | place: China | collected 2195 ... | reverse complement strand
GTGGAGCCGACCTAGAATTTCCACACCACACCAACGAGATTGCCCAGTCAGAAGCCAAAACAGGTAAGACCTTTGCCAACTACTGGATGCACAATGGCTTTGTCAATATCGATAATGTCAAGATGTCCAAGTCCTTGGGTAACTTTATTACAGTTCACGACGCTCTTAAAACACTTGATGGGCAAGTACTTCGTTTCTTCTTTGCGACTCAACACTACCGCAAGCCTATCAACTTCACAGAAAAAGCGGTGCGTGATGCAGAGACTAATCTCAAGTATCTGAAGAATACTTACGAACAACCATTTACTGGAACTGTAGATGCTCAAGAGTCACAAGCCTTTAAAGATAAGTTTGTAGCGGCTATGGATGAAGATTTTAACGCTGCCAATGGTATCACAGTTGTCTTTGAAATGGCCAAATGGATTAACTCAGGTAACTATGATGAAAGTGTTAAGGAAGCTCTTGCGGATATGTTAGAAGTCTTTGGAATTGTCTTTGTTGAGGAAGTTTTGGATGTAGAGATTGAAGCCTTGATTCAAAAACGCCAAAAAGCACGTGCCAATCGGGACTTTGCGACAGCGGACCAAATCCGTGACCAATTGGCTGCTCAAGGAATTAAGCTCCTCGACACCAAAGATGGTGTTCGATGGCAATTCGAAAGGAAGTAATATGTTAACACTCAAAACATTTAAAGAAAACATAAATAACATCAAAGATTTCACACCGTATTTAGAAACCAAACATCCCGCTTATTTAAGAGAAATGGCTCGTCAAGGTAAATGCATAGAAGAATTGGCAAAACTAAATATAGTACCTGTGACAATTGTACTAATTGAAACAAATCAAGCCTCGGAATATTATGAAGAATGGTTAAACCATCCAAACATGAATGTACGATGGGCACTTGCACGACGCGGATTGTATCCTGAAAAATTATTACGTGATAAGATGTCAGACATTCGTTTGCAAATTGTGCAACAATATCCCCGTATCGCCAACAACTTAATCGGGCAACTTTTGGCAAAAACATAACAGGGCTTTGCCCTGAGGAGAAACTGACAAAACGCATACGCGTTTTGCTCTAACGGGGTTCCACCCCGAACCCCTACTTTTTCATGACAACAATACCGAGGTAACAAAAATGAACAAAAACTTAATTATCAAAGCTATCAAAAACGGAAAACATAAAGACAAATGGGACCAATGGCTGCACCATGAGTCAAGTAAAGTGCGCGAGGCACTTTTGGACGCAAACTACAAAATAGAACAGTTTGTAGACGATGAAAATGAAGTCATTCGCTATTTATTGATGGACAAAGCACATCACCTCATACCGGAAATTATAGACCATAATCCGATTGACTTATTTGTTGCTGCCGACATACTATGTGCAGACCCAAATGTTGAAAAAGAGCTTTTGAGATACATCCGCAACAGTTCTGCGACATATGAATATACGAACATCGGAAGCGCTATAGACCTTAAAATGCAATCAATGGAAATAACACCAACATTGATAGAATCAACAATGAGTAACCGTGACTTGTTCGCATTAGGAAATACATTGTGGGCAAAATCATATTCAGTCGAACAAATTAAAACAATACAATCACATTATCGTGAAGCTGAAAAAATTGGTGCTAAAAAGTTGTTTTTAGACGAATTTGACAACATTTACAAGCCCGCATATCATCCTACGAAAATGATGGAAAATTTTTATGACTTGATTAACGACATTGTCACAGTTTAGAAAGGAAAGGTATGTTAGTTTTTAAAAACGAAGAGGCATCTTTCGAAACGTCTGCTGTGAAAAAAGACCTTATAGACCAAGGTATCGATTTGGAACGTTTCATGCACGATGACGATATTGTGATACGTTATTATCTCATGGAGAAACATCCAGAGTTCATTCCACAAATGATTACCGTATCCACAGATGACTATCTAATGGCATGTGATATCATAAGCAAAGAGAAAAATATCTCGATTGAAATTTTGGAAAACCATATCCATCACTGCAAAAGAGAATATGCAGAAATCGAAGGAAAACATAAAGAACGTATCGACAGCTACATCCTTAAAAAACGAGCAATTGAGCACGAATCAACACTCATCGAAAACACAATGAGTTTGCGGAACTTATTCGAGACAAAATCACCACTATGCGCTCGACTATATACTCCATATCAGATAGAAAAAATTATAGAAATTTATACTAAAATCAACAAAATCGAGGAAGAAGAGGCTTTTCTAGACCAATTTGAAACCATTTTCGCACCAGAAAATTCTCCAGAAAAAAATGCAAAATAGTTGGAATGCCTATGAATGGGCTCAATTCATGAACAGATGGCAAAAATTTCAGGAAGAAATGGCAGAAATAAATAAACGTATCGCAAACAATTAAAAATAGAAAACAGAGGTAACAAACATGAGCAACATTCTTACACCAAAAGACTTCGAAATCCACATTGACGAAATTACAGATTTCACTCCATATTTAACGCATCAGAATAACAAATATCGTAAACTCATGGCAACATATGGTAAAGAAATCAACGAATTGTTAAGCTATGACTATGGATGGACAAGTGACATTGAGGATGTCAAAATTCAACTGATTAATAATGGCTATGCCAAAGAACATTGGGATGATTGGAAAAAGGATAGACAACTAGTACGTGAAGCTTTAGTGAGACAAGGATACGACCTGAACTATTTCAAAGATGACGAATCAGATTCAGTCCGTTTTACATTAGTCAAATACTATCCCGAACTCATCCCAGAACTCATCGAATACAGAAAATCCAAAGAGGATTATAACAACGCCTTCCTAGTCCTGGAAAACTCACATGACAGAGACCTCATTAAGTATTTAATCGACAACTACGATAACTACTACCCAGAGTACCAAGAGCGATTCGAACTCGAATCCTATCAAATAGCGTATGAAAGTATGCTCCGCGAACCAAGCTTAATCGAACAAACTATGAGCCCCTGCCAAATGTTCCAAACGGAAAACGTATTATGGGCCAAGGGACTAAACAAAAATCAAATCAATACCATTCGCAGATATCATCGATTTGTAGCTGAGAATGGTAACGAAAATGCATTCTTATCACATTTTAACGAACTTGCAAGACCGACAAATAGCGAGAGTGATATGGCATACATTTATCGACAACTTTAATCATGGAACTAAATACATCCCGTATTAAAATAGAAAGGAAGTTAGTAAAATGTATATAGCAATTGCACTAGTGTTATCAGCCGTTATTTTAGGAATTAACGCCGCTACAATTCTTAAAAAATATAGAGAACGCTTAGAATTAAAGTGGCGAATAGATTATGAGAATCGAAAATACAACCAAAACAACGCCATAGACCCGAGTCGAAAGTATGGTGACGAAAAGACCATACAAGAACTCGAAAGCTTAATCAAAGTGAGCAAAAACATATTTTTCCCAAAAAAGTCATCTAGATTATGGGAAATAAAGGCTGTGAAAATCAAATATCAAGAACTACATAAACCAACTTCAACCATCGAAAAAACAATGGACATCGACCAGTTATATTTATCGAAAAATATTTTATGGGCCCGTGGATTATCACTTAACGAAATCGAAAATGTCGTCTTTTTAGAAGAATATGACCAAACAAAAGCCACAATACAAGAACTGCTAAAGTCATATGAGGTGACAACATGATTGTATTTTACATACTTTTAATCAGCATCTTGTTTCTCAGATTGCTAAGGTATTTTTTATGAAATTATTTAAACTATTCTCAGATGTGCGTACTTATTTTGTTTCATTTGCAATGGTCATATTTTCGCTAGGCTTTTTATACCTTCGTATTCAAGAAGGATATCAAATTGTCGACGTTCTAGAGACAAAAACAGAGCCAGCAACAGAATTGAAAGTAACCAAATTACAACTCGACAGGGCGGATATTGACGTAGAAGATGCCTATCAGAAAAATTATACTCACTCTGATTATAATAATGGTAATATCACTGGAGATTTATATTATGATTACTACTTTTCTGATAGCTCCTCAACCTATGAACGAGTTTCTTTATCTCGAGTTTTCAATCACGATATGCCAGGTGTCTGTTCGACCGCACAACGTAACTCATTTACACAGGGTAAATATCGGACAAAAAATGGACACGTTGAAGATGTCATGTCATCTAAACCCTTAAATATTGGGGACAGTATAAACCAACCGTTCAATCACACCTATACATGGAAGAATATCAAACCATATAGAGAAGATATTGGTGCTTTGATATACGCAGAACAAAGGGTATCAAACGGTAAGGTTTCAACTCATCAGACCATTCGCACATACATTATCATACAACCTTAAAAATTTGAAAGGTATAAAAACCATGAAGAAATTAACATTTATTATCACACTCACATTATCGACATTGTTATTTGCGGGGTGTATCGACCGCTCGACGTCAAACGGGGGTAATAACAGTTTAACTAACAATATCAGCTATAACAATTACCAATTTTCAGAAACAACGAAGTCCGAAATCGAAAAATCAAAAGATAAAATTATCCTTACAGAAATCATCGATGGAACCTATAAGGGATATACCGAGACTGCCACCGATGTGGCCAGTTTCATTCAATCAGTGAACAAACAGATGGAAGAAAAAGGATATACAATTATTTCATCTGATACAAACGGACAAGGTTCTTCTGGTGACAGAATATTTGTAACATTGATATTTGCTAAAAATTGACGTCCTCCCAGGGTTAAAACCCCAGGCTTTCCCAGACCTCTAATGTAAAACATAACAATGAATTAAGTTGAGAACAATAGAAGGAAAAGACAACTTACAAATGTGAAAAACCTATGACAATTACAACATAATGCCACATCAGTGGCTAAAAGGAGAAAAAAAAACTTTTTACAAAGTGAATAAATGGAACTTTACGAAAACAGCAAAAAGAACACATCACCAAATAACCAAAAATAAGACGAAAGAATAAACGAGGTACAAACATGAACTATTACGAACACGCACAACTAAATCGACAACATCAATTGAGCATGGAACAAGTAGAAAAATTAATCGAATATCTACGAGACGAACAACAAAAAAGTTACAGCACAGTAGACCATATTAAACACCGCATAAACGGAGCAGAACTAAAGCGAGAAGCACTGAGTAAAAAACCAACACCGCTTGAGAAAACGATGAGTATGTCACAATTATATGCAAGTGGAAGTCCGTTATGGGCTAAAGAATTTTCACCGCTTACATTAGCGCTATATTCTCGAGTTCTAAAAATTAAAGGAAAAGAATATGTTTTCCAACATATGACCTCTTGCCTAAACAACATGGATGACTATGAATTAAAAGAAATGCTCAGAAAAATTTGAAAGGAAATCCTATGGACATCTACAATTCACAAAATCCAACAATTAAAGAATTAGAAGATTACAAAGAACAACACACAGACGTTCCCCAACTAACAAACGCTATAAACTTGAAAATAGCCTCCCTCAAAACTGAATCGAGCACCTTAACAAAAACTATGAGCGCCAAACAGTTATTCAATGCGCACAATCCCATTTGGGCAAAACCATATAGTATATCAGAAATAGCCTACATGCTAACGGTAGCTGAACGTATTAGCAGCCAACAATTTGCTGACGTACTAGGGCAAACAACCGATTACGAAACAATTTCGCAAAAACTCGTCAACATCCTCTGGGAATCTTACGAAAGGCAACAAAATGACCACATGCGCCGAACAAAAATCTCAAAATAGGTGCGGATGTGAGCGCGTACATAAACACGGATATTACTGAACACGGCAGGGACGTAAACCAAACTGAAGTAATTGCTAACATGCTAAAATAAAAGAAAGGTGACAACGATGCCTAAAAAATATGATTGGAAACCACTACTACGACATCCAGTTGTTGACCAAAAAGAACCAACACTTGAGGACCTAAACGACTTCATCACAAAATACCCAACAGTAACTAACAAATCACCACGCTGGCAAGTGGCGCCTTATGAAGCCGCCAAACTCAAACGAGATGCTATTTTACATAAAAAAGATGCTCTCACGTTAACCATGAGCCGTCAGCAGTTGCTTTATTCGTGCAATCCTCACTGGACGGACGGTTTCACCATTAAAGAAGTGGAGGAAATCTGGTCCATTCATGCCCAAGCAGTTGACAGCGGTAAAGAAGATATCTTCTTTGAATATTTTGAAGGTCTTACAAACAACCACGACCATACAGTAATGACCATACTTACCAAAATATATGAATATATTAATTGATGAAAGAGAAAATCATGAAATTTAAAATTGGTGAAACAGTACGCTTGAAACAAGTGACAAACGATGATAAGCAACGAACAAACCTAACGTATTGGAAAGAATTTAAAGAATATGAGGGTCTAACAGCAACAATCCAGAGCTCATCCGAGCATTCCAAAGAAAATACTTATTTCATTCTGATTCACAGCCACCCTCGTCAAATGAAATTCCATTACGCAGAAGCATGGTTAGAAAAGCTAGTCACATATGACGCATTTTAGAAAGGATAAACGATGACATTCCAAGTAGGTGAAAAAGTACGGTTAAAACATGTACCATACGCAGAAAAGAAAGGTAAAACACTAATCTATCGCAAACTGTTCGAAAAATTTGAAGGTCTGACGGCTACCATTAAAAAATGTTATCCAGAACATGAAGCTTACAATATTGATATCCATATACCTCAAGACACCGCTTTCAGAAAACGAATGGGACAAGAATATGCATGGGACGAATTCGAACTAGAATTAGAAAATAATTGGAACTATGATGAAAAATGGCTAGAGCCGATTAATACATATGACGCATTTTAGAGAGGTAAACTAATTGAAATTTAAAATTGGTGAAAAAGTAAGGTTAAAACATGTGACCGAAGAAGAAAAGGTGACTCATGTCCTCAGCTATCTCAAGACCTTCAAACATTATGAAGGTCTAACGGCCACAATTGTACATGAGTATCCAAAAGATAAGGTATACAATATTAATATACATGTACCAAACGACGGTCGTAAACCATACTATCACAACTGGAATTACCACGAAAATTGGCTTGAAAAATTAACAACTTACGACGCATTTTAGAAAGGAAAACACATGGAATTCAAAATTGGCGACCAAGTCCGGTTAAAGCATTTGACCGACGACGATATAGAAAAATCTCAACTAACATATTTTCCCGGTATGGAAGAAAATGAAGGGAAAACAGCTGTCATAGAAGAATGTGACTACAGAAACAAAATATATCAAATCCAATTTGACGGACTACATTGGGCGTATGAAGAGCATTGGTTAGAACCATTAGTCGACTATGACGCATTTTAGATGAGGTAGAAAAATGAAATTTAAAATTGGAGATAAGGTTAAAATCCGTAACCTAACAAATGAGGAAAGGCAAACCATTCCTCTGTTTTACCACAACAACATGAAACAATACGAAGGAAAAACAGGAAAACTCGTAGACGTTGTAACAGACTATGGAGGATATATAGTATATGCTGTTAACCTTGAAAACGAAACATGGTGGTGGCTAGAAGAATGGCTGGAGCAACCGATATCTTATAACGCATTTTAGAAAGAAAAGACAAACATGTTTAAAATCGGAGATAACGTTACAATTAAACAGCTGACAGAACATGACCGAGCAAGTGATTTTTTTAACAACGATACCATGCCCCAATATGAACATCAAACGGGAATTGTAACATATGTCGAAAATAACATTAAACACCACGGATTTAATAGACAAAGCCAATACCAAGTACGTTTCAACGACGGTAAAAGTTGGTGGTGGTTAGAAGAGTGGCTAGAACCACCAATATATTATAACGCATTTTAGAAAGGACGAACAAAAATGTTTAAAATTGGAGATGAAGTTACTATAAAAAAACTGAGCAAAAATGACAAGACCTCTGACTTTTTCAATAACAGCATGCATAAATACCGAGGAACAACGGGTCGCATCACTCACCTCGCAAAAAATGTCAAGTACATTGGATTTCAAACGCAGAATGAATACTTTATTCACTTTTCTGACGGCAAAAGCTGGTGGTGGTTAGAAGAATGGATAGAAGCACCAGTAGCTTATAACGCATTTTAGAAAGTAAAATATGTTTAAAATTGGGGATAACGTTACCATTAAACAACTGAGTAAACAAGATGAGATATCTGACGTTTTTAATCGTATAGAGAATAGGCATACCTAAATACTATGGAACAACCGGACACATCACTCATATCGCAAAAAATATTAGCCACAGAGGATTTAGAACACAGAATTACTACTATGTTAGCTTTTCTGACGGAGAAAGCTGCGGGTGGCTAGAAGAATGGTAGAAAAACCGGTATCGTATAACGCATTTTAAATATGACACAAAGAAAAAGAAAGAAATGAAAGAAAAATATATTGCAGGTTCAGATTTTATGAAGCAAGAACCGACAGATGACCAATACTTCGAATTCAGAGAATTATTAGAATGTGACCGTATTGACCCACTGGATTATGTAAATGCTGACATTCATACGGATTACTTGAAAGCGATGGCTAATACTGGGCATTGTATAGATGAGCTAATCAAAAAAGACAATCCAGAAATTATTAAAACACTCATAGAAAATGAATATGCAGAAAAACATTACGAACAGTGGAAAGACCATCCTGATATGGAAATAAGATATATGTTAGCGGCAAAAGGCTTATTTCCTGAACATTTTATAAATGATGTCGAACCAGATGTGAAATTTGAAACAATCTGTCAACATCCAGAACTCATTCCTAAGTTTCCACAAGTATTAGACAACATAGAATATTTACCATCAGTCGTAAATGCAGTTTATAAGTGGATGGATTTCAAACCACAAATCGGACAATTAGTATATAACAAAGCGATAGAATACAAACTCAAAAATATCTTCGAATTAGAGTTAAAGCTAAAAGCAGAAAACCAACAACCAACATCACTAGAGAAAACCATGTCATTGCAACAATTGTATGATTCAGGAAATCCACTCTGGGCCAAAAATTATACACCACAACAAATAGCTACCCTGCTAGAAAAACAATATTTAGAAGACCCGAACCTTATGGATGATGTGTGGGCATTAGACCCTAAAATGCCGAGTTGGTATATAGACCTATTCTTGCTCGATACTGACCGATAGAAAGGTAACAAAAATGCTATCACAAATGGAATTTTTATTTGTTGTTCTACTGCTGAGTTCGAAGATGGTGAGAAGAACTTTTATTTTAGTCATTATCTCAGCAAAATAACCGAGTACATTACATTTTAGAAAGGAACAACTATGTTTAAAATTGGAGATACAGTCAACATTAAACATTTGACAGTACAACGTATGCACCTTTTATATGTGAGAGGTTTGATGGAAAAATACGAAGGTCAAACAGGTCAAATAACAGAAGTCGACAAAGTGGACTATGGACGAGACAAAGCACAATACGAATATGAAGTCTGTTTCCAAGATGGTGTCCATTGGTGGTGGTTAGAAGAATGGATTGAGCCTGAGATAGAATATAACGCATTTTAAAAAGGGAGAAAATATGTTTAAGATTGGAGATACCGTCACCATAAAACATTTAACGACAGAACAACAGAATCACATTTTGTACTCACCAGATAAAATGGCAAAATATCAAGGGCAAAAAGGCAGAATAATCAGCCATGAAAACGAATACCTCATTCATTTCCCAGATAGGAAAGAATACTGGTGGCTTGAAGAATGGATAGAGCCTGAGATAGAATATAACGCGTTTTAAAATACTTAGAAAGGAAAACACATGAAAGACTGGACAAAACATGTTCGTTATGACCTTATATACAAAGACCATCCAGAAATCGCAGACCTACAAGATTACCTTAAAACATTCCCGAATCCAGGTGAACATTTTCAAGCACAAATGCATGTGGAAGCCATCCGAATTAAACTAGCATCAGAACAGGCTCAACCAGATACACTTTCGCAAACAATGACAAGATACCAACTATTCCGAAACGAAAACCCCTTTTGGGCTTATGGTATCAACATTCGCGCTATTGCAAGCGTTATCCAAATGTACAGTATAATCGAAAGACCATCACAGGCGGAATTTTTCGAGAAACATTTTAATGATTATTGTAGCAACAATATCACCATATATGAAAAGTTAGAAATTAATGACGCATTCATGAACGCCTGAATCATAGAAAGGTAACAAAATGGAAATTAAAATGGCAAGCGAAGAAGCATATGAACTCATTGCGCAACAAACAGAGCTAACCACATTAGAAACAACCATGACGCGCGTACAGTTATTCCAAGTAGGAAATCCAAACTGGACGAAAGGCTTAGAATACACAGACGTGAAACGCATTCTCATGCTGTATCACAAAGCAGACTACCACCATACAGAAGATATCTTTTTCGATAATTTCGACAATTATCTAAATGATATCGACAACGTAGGAACACTCGCTCGATATACCCTTCAACTAGCCAAACGACTGTAATCAGAAAGGAAGAACCATGAGAACATGGAACGAAATTTTAAGCGACCCTGTTTTAAAGAACGTAAATCCAAGTATTGAGGAACTAGAGACATACCTAGAAACATATCCAGAAGTGACTAAACGTAGTCCGGAATGGCAAAAATCCCCTAAGGAATCTGTGGAACTAAAACTTGCCGCAATGCAAAAACACCAAACTACCATCGAAGTCACCATGAGTCGCGCACAACTCATAACGCAAGGAAACCCCCTATGGGCTCGTGACCTAACACCAAACCAAATTGGTCGTATTATACCACTTCATGAGATGGCAGTGCAAAAAGAAAAAGAAGATATTTTTTTCAAACATTTGGAAACCTTAACATCACGTATATTAACATGGAAAGAAATTGCAGAAATAGAAGAAGAAATGGGATACATGGTGATTTAACCGTTGAGAACAAAGTAAAAAGGAAGAAAAATGACAAAAATAGAATGGCAAGATATCCCCGACCATCCAACATGGCTGAACCCTAACCCCACGAGGGACGAACTTGAGACGTTAATCGCAAGTATTCCAAAAACAATAACGATACCTGCGAAACAAGAACCATGGCAACGAGACAAAACAGAAGCTTTAAGACGAAAAATCGTAGCACTGACAAAAGCTTTGGAACTAAAACTTGCCGCATTAAACCCAACAAGAACAATCGTTAGCACTATGACTCGCGAACAATTGTTTCTTTTAAAAAATCCCCACTGGACAGACGGATTATCCGCAAAACAAGTCGAAGATACATTTTTTCTCATTCGAATGGCTACCTTACAAGAAAAAGATGTGAACATGATGAATATATTTCAACAGGTAATGCAAAAGTAAACTAATGACATACTTACCAACGTGAATCGCGCCACATACGTGACGCTTTTTTAATGGGGCTTCGCCCCCAAACCCCTAATTTCATTTGAATATTTTTAGCCGTTGTAATCTGTAACGTTACATGTTACAACAAGGAGTCTGAGACCAAAAAAAAATCAAAAGTAACGAGGTAACAACTATGAAACTACACAAATTTAAAGAACTACTAGACAGAGGTGAAATCACTGACTACAAGCCATATCTTGACCGTAATAAATACAAGCAATCCTTCCGTGAGGAACTCATCAACCGAGGTATTTTTATCGAAGAATCCTTATCCCACCAAGAAGAACAACCCATCATCGCAGCCATTCGCAATGGATATGCAAAGGAAAAATATGAAGAATGGTCAAATCTTAACAAACCCATTCGTGAGGCACTAGCAAAAGCTGGATATTTTCCAGAAAAATTCATTAAAGACGCAAACTCAGATGTACGCGTATCCGTATTCCACAAACATCCGAAGTATATCGACCAATTGCTCAAATACAGAAGCGAATACGAAAAGATTGGTGAAATTATTTCCCACCAAAAAAAACCAAATGTAGATGTGCTTCGTATATTCCTTACAACACCTATTCCTCAATATGCAAGAACTATATCCACAATAGCAATTCATCAAAAATATGTCGCTATGACAACGGAAGTGCAACCACTATTTGCGACTATGTCACTAAAACAATTATATTTAGCTGACAATCCACTCTGGGGACGAGACCTCACTATCCACCTAATTAGCACAATCCAAGAGTTCACTTTACAAATGGGCAAAGAAACCATTGCACAATTTTTCGACGACCTAGTAAATCCAAAAACCTATCACGAAGCACTGTTGAAAATCATTCAAATACGTATGAGATTAGATGCTGAAAACTAGAAAGGGTAATATATATGTTTAAAAGATATGACAAGGTACGTATTCGTCATTTAACAGACGAAGAACGTTATGAAAAACCACTTCACTACAATCGAAAAATGGTCCATTACGAAGGTCGTGAAGGTGTCATCACGCACGTTAATAAACGCGATTATGGTGAAATATACAGAGTTAAAACTGAACTAGGTGACGAATGGAAATGGTTGCCAGAATGGTTAGAAGAACCGATAATCTATAACGCATTTTGATAGTGCTTGCGCGCGCAACTAATTAATGAGACAAATATCAGAAAACGTGCGCAAAAATAATATGATATTTAGAAAGTAAGCAAATGGATGACATAACCAAAACTATGACAAGGCGTCAGTTATTCGAACTAGGGAATCCAGCATGGTCACAAGGTCTAAGTGAACGCAGAACTAGTAAAATACAAGAATTGTATGACCTCACAAAACAAGAACCAGAAAATATCACCATATTCTGGGACAATTTTGAGGAATTTATAGCAATGAAACACGAGGAATTAGATATCCTAATCGCGGTGAGCTGGAATTACTTCGAGTGAACCGAAAGACACCGAATCAATACCATCATAGAAAATTCGTTAAAGAATATTCTGCACAATTAGAAAGAACAAGATAAAAACAAGACATAGAAAGAAAGAAAATGAACAAACAATTAACGAAAACAATTGACGCCAATCCAACTCTCAAAGCTTATTGCGCAACACTAGAAAGTATGGGTTTCAAAACATATAACGTCACTAAACAATCGAATAGTATGACCATTCTAGCTCAAAAAGAAGATAATCACCTCCACCAGTTGCACGCAATCATTAATTCTGATACTGAACGAGCAACCCTCACTATCAAAAGTCGTTTAATTTGGGCAGAGCACGCAACACTCGCATTACCTGGGCACGACGTTCAATTGGAAATAGACGGCGAAGACGATTATGACGAACAATGGAATCATAGTTTCATTTTGCGCGCAACCAAAACAGAAACTAATGTGAAACCACAAAATTTATATGAGACAATCGAAAAGATGTTGACTGAATTTCAATCAGCAAATAAGGCATTAACACGCTGAAAAATATGACGTAACCTGTACCATTACAGATTACATCAAGGAGACCACGCCACATACGTGGCTTATTTTTTGGAGCTTCGCCCCACACCCCAAATATTTTTGGAAAGAGGTACAAACATGAACTTAAAAGAATTAGCTCGCCACTACAAAACAAGTGAATTGTTAGAACTGGTGAAAAGCAAACAATATCAGGACCAATACGAAGCCATAAAATACTATCCCGAAGACAAAATACGAAAAGAAATTGCAAGACAAGGCTATTTCCCTGAAGACTATTTGAACGATAGCTCAATGGATATTCGCCTAGTAGTCCTCGAAGAACACGAAGAATATGTTCCACAATTAATGGCAAGTCGAAAACTTTGGGACTCAGCGCTCCTCACCACCTATTTTAAACATCACAAAAATCCAAATGTTGAACACTTGAAAGCCTTTCAACTTCGCATTTGCCATGAACGTATGCGTGAAGCTTATAAGTTAAAAATAGCAAGCATTACTCAACCTACAATAATAGAACAAACGATGAGTCGTAACCAATTGTATATCTTGGGCAATCCCCTGTGGGCAAACGGATATACTATCCAACAAATTGAACGAGTTTTAGAATATCTAACAAGGCTAGATGTAGATACAAGTGAGCAAGAACTAATAGACAACGCCTTTTTAGAGGCTGACAATTATTATGCCAATTAACGTCCACAAATATGGACGTGAGGAAAAAAAATCATGAAAAACATATTTAAAAATTGGTTCAAGCCGAAACCAAAAGCGCCAGAAATCCCAGATGATTTGATGAACCAAACAACTATTTCTAGGGAAATCTTAGAATACCATACAAAATATCCAACAGATAGTGATAAACTAAACCATATATTGAAACTCAAATTAGAAGAATTGAACTATCAATCATCAGGATTTGAGGCCACCATGTCTCGCTGGCAATTATATCAAGCAGGTATCCCTACATGGACAAGAGACCTAACAATTAAAACGTTATGGTTCATGCTAAGAGCAGAAGAAAAAATAGAAGAAAAAGGGTTATCAAAAGAGCTCATGAGAAGAGCCTTTTACGATGATGACCATGTCAAAGAACATTATAAAATAGAGGACGACGTATTGGACGATAACAAAATGACGGACGAATTAGGGCAGTGACATGAAGCCAAAAACCGAAATATACGATACAAAAGAAAACCTTACCCTTGAAGAGGTAGAGGAATACCTCGCATTTTATAACGAATGCAAACCAATTTTACGAAACGCAAACGACAGAGTCGAAGCCGCTGAACTAAAACGAGAAGCGCTCAAAACAACACCAACCACTATCGAACAAACCATGTCGGAAAGTCAACTGTACGAAATGGACAATATCTTATGGGCACGTAACAAAACTTTGCAATATTTACGAATTTACGTTATAGGTCAACAACGCTTGCCAAAAGAACAAATGAACAAGGTCATGACTAACGCATTAAAAAATCAATTAGACGTTACTAAGTTAAACACACAAATCGTAAACATGGCAATGGAAATTCCATTAACGAAGACAAAATTAACATTAACAAAGTAGAAAAGGAAAAGTAATGCACAAAACACCAACACGGAATGCGACCGAGCTGAAAGAAAACGCAACCACAGCAACTATGAAGGCAAACGAGCTGAAAGAAAAAGCAACCACAGCAACACCGACAGACTTAGAAAAAACAATGACACTTACTCAATTATACGCTACAGGAAGTCCACTGTGGGCCAAAAATTTCAGCTTGGAATTTATCATCTATTATTTTACAGCTATATATCACATTAAACAAACTGACCTCGACCACTTCATGGTCAATCACCTACATGAAAGCGACGAAAAAACACTAAAAACTAAACTCGTAGAGTATTCACTCACAACATGACATTAAAACCACAAAAGGAATGAACAAATGGACGTATACTCAAACCCTCGACCAGCCCTACACGAATTAGAGGACTACAAAAAGCAAAATGTAGACTCACCACAACTAACGAAAGTGATAGACCTTAAAATCGCAGCCCTTGAAGCTGAAGAAACAGCCTTAACCAAGACCATGAACGCCGAACAACTATTCGAAGCTCATAATCCCTTGTGGGCACGGCAATACAGTTTGTCCGAATTGAGTTTCATACTTGCCATGGCTGACAGCATAGACAACAAAGCGTTCTCCGAATTATTAGGGCAGACAACCGATTACAAGGCGCTTTCACAAAAACTCATTAATATCCATATGGGAATCTAAAGAAAGGGAAAAACATGAACACATTCATAGAATTAAAAGAAAAATTAAAAACAGGCGAAGATGTAAGCGCTTACGTCAATATTGACCAGGACCATCGTATTGTTATTGCCAAAAAAGGTTTACATGTCGAGGAACTTATAGCGTACAATGAACCTAGAGTCATTAAAACGCTCATCAGAAAAGGCTTTGCAGAAAACCATTATCACGAATGGAAAAACCACAAAGACAAATATATTCGTGCTACCTTAGCAAATCGAAAGTATTATCCAGAACATTTCATCAAAGACAAAGAGCATGAAGTTCGCATCGCAGTTGTGAAAAATTACCCAGAATATTTGCCTGAAATCATCGGTCGCACCAAACATGAAGATATCACAGCAGCTGCTATTTTTGTAGCACAGGAACAACCCGATATGGATTTACTGCACAAATTCTTAGAAACCAATCCACACATGAACATTGAGCAACGAATTGCATTAGCTAAATATCCCAGTTGCATCCATGCATTGCTCAAAAGCGAAAACGAAGACCTCATCCGTCACCTCATCCGACAAGGATTAGAACAAGAACGTTATGAAGAATGGAAGCACCATTATCACTCCCAAGTACGTTTCGCACTAGCAACAAAAGGATATGACCCAGACTTTTTCATTCATGACAGAGACCAAGACGTAAAATTCGAAGCATTTAAACACAAAACGAGTCTATTACCTCATATTCTAAACATTGGCGAACATATGAACCATAAGCTAGTGAAATATTTCTCAAGAGCAAAAATCTTTGAAAACATTGATTTGGTAAAACAGTTTTTAAACTCAAATCCAAATACCTACAATCCATTAAAATTAGAAGCACTCAAACTAAAATATCAAATGCAGACAACAGAAATGTCCCTCATTGAGAAAACAATGAGTTTACGACAACAAGTAGAAAACAATTACTATGCATTTGCTAAAGAATGGTCAGCTAACCGTATTTTTGAGTTGCTAAACGCACGCGAACAATTAGAAAGAAAACAATTTCTAGACAATATCGACAACCTGGTAGCATCAAGCACCAACATAATGAAACTCCGGTCACTTGTACAAGACATTATTTGGGGACGTTAATTCCCAAACAATGTCTTTTGAGGAATTAACGAACTCAAGTCGCATGTGCTATTGAAAACGCGCCACATACGTGGCGCACACTAATGGGGTTTCACCCCACACCCCTATTTATTCTTGAAATTAAATTACCGAGGTACACAAAAATGCCAACACAAGAAGAAATCACACAATTGACTATTTTAGCAACAAAGGAAAAAATCAAACAACTAACACAAATATTGGACAACATGTCACTAAAAGATTATGCGGCACTTAACGACGAAATCAAAGAATTGCTAGACGTTATTGAATATCAATGCCAACGCGGAACTTAAAAACGAGGTACACAAAATGCAACTGATTGACTATAAAGAAGAACGCGCACTTACAATGGATTACGAAATAGTCGTAGATGATGCATATGACGTAGAAGTAACTGAATTAGACGTCACATGGGGATTAACCTCGCGATTTAAAGTTGAGGTAGACTATAAAATCGAATTAAAAGTTACAAACGAACACGGTGAAACACTTTATTTAAGTAGAAACTATTTTATTGAAGACCTAGATGAGCACCAACAACTAGTCATCGAATTCGACTACATGGATTTCTGTGGAACAGACTCATTCACTGTCCAAGATATGGGATACGCTAGCATTGAATTGAAATTTCACATTTAACAATTGTGACCTGTAATATGACAGGTTACAACAGGAGAAAAAAAACGAGGTACACAAAATGAAACAAGGTAGATTAGAAACCGATAGCACTTATAAAAACAAAATACAAAAAGAAATTTATAAAATAATTGAAAAAAATCCAGAAAAACTACTTACAATCACAAGCATTACATATATGAAAGCCATCTTTCTAGACGAATTAAAACGATATATCATAGTAAGTAATTACGGATACATCATGGAAACTGCGAACGGTTGGGGATACAAAACTCTAGAAGCCACAGAAAAAGCCGCATGGTATATAGATATGCGCGCAGAAAGAGCAATGAGACGCCGCCGAAATGGAAGTAGTTATGACATCGATATGGAAATGGCCGATTGCTATTATGGTTATAACCACGCTGATTTTTATTAACAAGAAATAGCGTGCTATACAGCACGCTTGAAATGGGGCTTTGCCCCACACCCCTATTTATTTTTGAAATTAAATTAACGAGGTAACGAACATGTCACAAATTGCAAAAGAATTACAAGCACTGAAAGACGGAGACTTTTCACAAGCACGCCAATTCGTAGAACATTTAGTCAACATTTTAACAAGACAAGCAGTAGCGGTTGGTGCGAATAGTGAAATTCCACAAGAACCAGATGATAACTTCTGGGGTTATGTTTTCAACTACGTAACAAAAGAAGTAGATTTGGAATTACCCGCTATGTATGCAGTAACATATCGTAAGAACCAATTAACACTATTATTCAACCCCAACATTATCCTTCCTCATTATAATGTCATCACAATGATTGAAGGTTTGCGTCATGAAGGTTACCACCTTCTTTTCAATCACTTGAAAGTTCACGCAAAGCTAGATAACCAAATTTCAAACATTGCCGCTGACTGTGAAATTAACCAAAAATTGAAAAAGCCAGCCGATGAATGGGTATCTCTTGACTATGTCGCTGACCTTGCAGGAAAACCACTCTCAGAAGTGAAACCTCACGCTGGGTCATTGTATTACTATGAATTGATTTCACAAAATGCAGAAAACAATGGATTAGGTCAAAATAACCAACAAGGTTCTGGACAAAATAGCCAACAAGGTCAATCAGGTCATGGACAACCTGGACACAATCACGGTATGTGTTCAAGCCAACCATGGCAAGAAGCTCAAGTAGGTCAAAACGGTAACTACATTCCAGCTGAAATCACAATCGAGTCTGTTATGAAACAAGCACTTCGCGAAGCTAAATCTCGTGGAACAGTTTCAAATGCTATTGAAGACGCAGTAGCCGCTATTAATAAACCACCACAAGTCAAATGGCAACAAGAAGTACGTCGCAAAATGGGACGTCAAGTATCAGGTCGTCGCCAATCACCAAACCGCTTGTATCGTCGCAATCCAAATGCACTTCACAAAAAAGGTGAATTGAGTGACCGATTGCTACCAATTGTATTCGCATTTGACATCTCCGGTTCAGTAAGTAAAGATGAGTCAGAAGTCTTCTTCAATGAAATTGTGCAAATGGTGAAAAAGACAAAACATCCTGTAACACAAGTACAATTTGATTCAGACGTAGTTTACTCACAAACAATTGACGGCTCAAACTATAAGAAATTGAATATCAATCGTTTTGGTTGCGGAGGTACAACCTTCCAATCAGTATTTGATTACTTAAAAGAAAATAACTATCCACGCGAAACACAAGTATTTATCTTCACCGACGGCGGTGGAGAAGGCTCTATCAATGTTCACGGTTATAAAGACTATACATGGTTGCTGACTGATGATAACCAATTATCAGTACGTGGTGACCGTAATAAAATTATCCGCGTCAAATCACACGACTAATTCACAAGGGGCATATGCCCCTTGTTTTTTTTTTACACTTTTATGGTTTTGAGAAAAGAAACTAGAAAGGAAACGAACATGTTTAACATTGGAGATATAGTGGCCATCAAACAACTAAAAGAAGCCGAAAGGGTCAAATATCCATATTATCATCAATTGATTTCGTGTTATAACGGTCAAAACGGTGTGGTTCTTGAAACAGGTGAACTTGAAATACTAGTTAAATTTTCTGATGGATTTCTTTGTTGGTGGTTAAAAGACTGGGTCATACCCGCAACTCAATATAATGCGTTTTGAGAAAGGAAAAAAACATGTTTAAACTAGGGGACACTGTCACTATTAAAAACCTAACTGATGCCGAAAGAGCACAATATCCGTACTATAACACCATCATGAAAGAATACGAACAACAAATGGGACAGATTACACGTATCAGTCACATGGAGTATGTAGTGGAATATACTGACCGACAAAAATGGTACTGGCCAAAAGAATGGATAAAGCCCGCAACAGTATATGACGCATTTTAGAAAGGAACGTAATATGAACAATAAACAATTAGAAGTAGCTCTAGAAATTGCAACAGTTGCACACAAAGGGGTGACTCGCCGTAACGGTGACCCATACATTTTTCACCCACTGAGAGTATGCAATAATAAAACGTATATTCAAAATAAGCTACAAAAAACAGCTGCAATCCTTCATGACGTGGTTGAAGATACACCATTTACCTTCCAATTCCTATTAGAAAAAGGAATTGCAAAAGAGGTCATCGATGTTCTAGCTTATCTTACCCACGATAAAGAGAATGTCACTTATAATGACTATATCGAAAATATTTGTAACAATGTGGATGCCATGCTTGTCAAGTTATCTGACTTAGCGGATAACCTTGACCAAGGCACATTGCCAACAATTACAGAAAAAGACAGAGAACGCTTCATCGTATACGAAAATGCACGCCTTAAAATCATGGGCAAATTGGCCAGCGATTATCCAGAAATTTTCAAAAGTATTTTAAACGCACGATAACAGAAATGGGGGGCACAGTATGTCAAAAGAAGACATTTTACGAATTTGGTCAGGAACATTGTTAAATTGTCCTGACGACTGCCATAAATGTGGGCAAGAAACACAAGATGCCAAAGACGGCATCCCGTGTTGCCCAACGTGTCAATAATATATCAATGTCTTTTTCCCAGCCGGAATGTTCATTTGGATGATTACACTTATCGGACTTATTACATTGTAGAAAAGGTACAAAATGAATCAATTATTAAACGACTTAATTACAACTCCAACAGTTTTCGGAATCATCCTCATTATATCACTGCTATTATTAATTCTGTTAGCAATTCTTGCTGACGTTTATAACGACAAGCACCCATATAGAAAAAATCCATTTATCATTTCTGCTTTTGTCACACTCATAACACTATTAACAGTATCAATCGGAACAAGAATCAGGCTAGACCAAGTAGAAAGTAAACCACTAGACTATGTTAAAATTCAAAAAACAAAGGATAACATATTTATTATTAGCCAAACCATGTTTATTAACAGCATCAATTTACCAATTAAAGAAAGCATAAACGACGGTGTTATTGTGGAATATAACGGAAATGAATACGTCATTCGGAATAACTAATTAAAACTAAATTAAAAGAGGTAAACCATTGTTAGCATGGTAGAAAACGGTGTGAAATAGACCCCAAACTCATTATCATGCGAAATTACTACAACGCTGGCAATAGAGGAAAGGTAAAAATGAAACAATTATCATCCCAAGAATTCAAAATATATAAACGCTATGTATTAGAACAAATAGAGAACGATTTTAACAAAATAGGAACACTCGATATTGAGTATCTAGACAAAGTTATAGGCCTAGAATATGAAATTTCAGATGTTACCAATCTAATTTATCCAAAAATCAAATTTTATGACACCTTTGACGAACTTCAAACATTATCTAAAATCGAATTGCACAATAAGCCAAACGATTTATTGGAAAAATACAGACTACAAATCCTAGAAATACCTGTATTCTCTATATATGATAGACGAAGTCAGCGAGATTTCACACCATACAATGAAATCGAAAACATTCAATCGTATATTGACAAATACATTATTAATTTTTATACCGATGAAAAAACAATTCTGACCGATGGTAAAGAAAAAAAATATGACTTTATCGATAAGAATAAAAATCTAAAAACCTATTTGTTACCAATGAATTACGAAAACAAAAACGGAATGAAACTATATGAACATTATAGACAACTCAAAACGGAACTCAAAAACATTGTTGACAACATAGAACCAATAGATGGTCAAAAATTATATGATTTAATCATCAAATACTACAAAAATTAATTTTTTCTCACTTTCGCTAGCTGAAATATTTCCGAGCGGAAGTGACATAGGAGCCACGTGTGGGCGCTTACATTTGCTGAACAATAAACATTTTTACTTCAAGTTTTTAGCCAAAAACTAACGTTTTTGGCCACTAATGGGCTTCGCCCCACACCCCTATTTTTATTTGAATTAATACCTCACGCATTCTACATCCAAATGACGTTTAAGTAGTGAGGCTTCACCAAAAGAAAGGATACTGCCATGACAAAATTTAAAAAAATTATCTTACTATCACTATTATCACTACCCCTGCTAACAGCTTGCGCAGGCAATAAAGATGTTATCGGTACTGTATATACATTTAACTACGCACAAGTTAAATTAGCAGACGGAACAATCATCGAGGGTGAAGTAGACAGCTGGACACGGCCCTCAGAAACAGATACTATCCGAGTCACATTTAAAGACAAAGGGACGTATTTAACACATGGTTCAAATGTAACGTTGTATAACAAGTAAGAGAGGTGCTCGAATGCATTTATGCGGTGATTATGTGAAAGTCAAAAGCATAGAAGAAATCACAGAATCAATCAATCTCATACGACAATACAATGACCTATGTGATTTTGGGGATGAAGAATTCTCAGACTTTGACGACAATCAACAAACATGCGGTTTAATCGGAAAAGTTATGGAACATGACCGAGACGACAACAGTTATTTGGTATGGATAGCAAACGATGGTAACTATTGGTATCACGAAGATTGGTTAGAAGAAATAGAACCCTACATAAACCAATTTAAAGTAGGTGATAAGGTAGAAATTTTAAAAAAACCTGATAATTATCCAGTTACATGGGTTAAAAAAATGGATTCATATATTGGTAAAATTGGAACCATAGCAGAAATAAATGGTCCTTTATACCGAATAGAAGAATGTGAGTGTTGGAGGTGGGTCGAAACCTGTCTTACTCCTGCCTTAATATTTACATCATTTTAATAAGCGATATTATCGATGACAATCGATTTTAAAAACTAGAAAGAAGGTACCATATGTGGTGCGAATACTGTTTAGAATATCATCCAGACGCTAAAAAGGTATATCGTGACGAAATCGAAAATTACCTCGACCTTTGCCCTGACTGTGCAAACGAAGAAACATTAGAAACCTGCTCACTATGTGGTGACATTGCCACTCACGACGGACACTATTATTGTGCTGAATGCCAATAATGTAGAAAGGTAGGAACAACATGCTTAAAATTTATTCTGGTTACCATTTAGCTGAGAAAACCGAAAACATCACATTTGATATCCATGAATTACAACCACAACAGGAAATCATCGATATTGTAACCCAATTCATGGCATCGTCAAATGCATTAGACGACGAAACTCTCGATGTCGGTATTAGCACAACAAATCCGTTAGTTATTGAAACTATTGAAGCCATTGCAATGGAAAAGAATGTCATGCATAATCTAAAATATGTATACATTACAGAAGACGGTAATGAGCATGAAACCCATTATACGGAAAACCGATGCGAAGGTAAATATTATCCAAACGAAGAATGCATGAATTTAAAGAACCGTTTCTACAAAGCGTATTATGAGCGTAAACGCAAAGAATAATCGTCTAACAAATAGTTCCCTATATTTAATTAAACAAGGAAGGAAAAAACCATGAAATTTATTAAATACCCATCATTGACAAACCACTACGTAGCACGCAAACAAAAATTCATCAACTTAGAAGATGAGTACGTTTCAACAGAAAAAATTCACGGCTCAAACGTATCCATCATTGTTGATAACAACGACAACATTGAAGTTGCTAAGCGTACTGCATTACTAACAGAAGAAGAACGTACACAACGACCTTGGAATACACTAGCACAATTTGCAACCGAACAAAAAGACCTCATTTTATCATGGGCTAATCAAGTACGAAAACTTGCAGAAGAACATGGTAATATTGTACAACTAAACTTTTATGGGGAATTATATGGTTCTAAAGTGCAACAAATGCAATATCAAGAAGCCATTGACAAAGTACGACGTATTCGTTTCTTTGATATTCATGTCATCTTCGAAAATGAACAGCGATTAGCGTTATCGCAAGAAAAGATGACCGCTATTCTGGGTGATGACTACACTGTACCAGTTTTACGACAAGGAAAACTAGTTGACCTAATTCTAAACGCAGAAGAATTACAATCAAAACTCGGGGATTGCGGAGCGGAAGGTCAAGTTTACAAACCGAAAAATGATTATTTCTTCAAACCAGATGATTACGGTAACATCCACTATCCCGTAGTTAAACATAAATATGATGCGTGGTTAGAAACAAATAAAATCAAAGTGAAACACGAAATGAGCTATTCGGCGAATGAACTAAAATTGATTACCGCAGTTGAATCGCGTGTAACACCTCAACGATTGTTAAATGTACTTAGCCATGGTGATATCAAACCTGAACCTAAAAATACAGGTTTGGTTATTAAAGCAATGTTACAAGATATTAAAGATGAAATCACCAGAGAAGAACCCGATATTGATGTAAGCAATGGCACATTGTTCGGTAAACAAGGCGGTAAAATTGCAGCATTGTTCAAACAACACTTAACCGAAATTGAGTAGAAAGTGAAAGACAACTAAGGGAGCTACGGCTCCCAATTAGGAGATTCGGATATTGTATAAGCTTACATTTATTCTGAAACGTTAACGTAAACAAATGTCCGCGCAAAATGCGAACAATAGAATACGAAAATAGAACAGGAATAGACCATGGATATTGAAACACAATTCGAACAATATATTCAAGAACGAGCAGAAAACCGAAAGAAATATTTTGAAATGACCCGATACCATAAATTATCCGATATTACGGAAATAGGTTCCTATTATTACAATCGGTATACAGACTCATGTGTCATTCGCTCCATTATCACAGGGAAATTAACCAATTGGAATAGTGATTTGACTATAATTATGAATGAACATAAGGATGACCCCAAAGTCAATTGGCAAGCCATTTATGATTACATAGACCAACAAATTAAAAAAGTTCCCGCAAATGAAAAACAACTCATTAAGGACTTGAACGACATAAACGAACAGTTAAAACCATATCGAAAACAACTGTTACCAGTATATGTAGGATTTTAAATGGTCAGAACATAGGACCGCGTCGTAACGCGACCCCGTCAAAACTATAATAGTTTTCTTTGTACATTTAGTATGCCATTGTTTCGTTCAAGTGTCAATAATTAATTTCAGCAAATACAGATTAAATAGTTGCATACGCAACTATCCAAAAATGGGGCTTTCGCCCCAAACCCCTATTTTTTTTTGAACAAATAACGTGAGTTGATGACCCGCAAGGGCAATTGAAATAAGGGGTAACAAATATGAAAACAGTAGACATAACAAACGAAAACGCATTAACAACAGATGTAGACACAATCGTAGACCTCATTAAAAACGAACAAGCGCAAGAATACTATGACAATTGGAAAACCCACGAAAATACAAGCGTCCGAATTGCTTTAGCCAAAAAAGGTTTGTTCAGTGAAATATTCGCCAAAGACAAAGAATGTGAAGTCCGGAAAGCCGTTATCATGGGAAATCAAAGCTATATTCCAAAATTAATGAAGAGAACAATAGCAGAATGGTACACCTGTTATCACGTCCTTGTTGATATGGCAAACCCAAACCCTGACGTTCTCAAAGCGTTTATCGAATACAAACACAAACGCTGTGAAAACGACATTACACGCAAAGGTAAACGACGCTTCCGACTAAAATACGAAAGTGTTACAAAAGAGCCAAGCACACTAGAGAGTACTATGACACCATACGCATTATTTATTGCGAAAAACCCTCTTTGGGCACGAGAAATCAGCATTAACCAAATCACAAACGTCGAAGAACTTCTAGAAGTAGTCATTAAAGAAGGTAATTTAGACCTTGTAGAACCAATTTTTGACCAAATCTTGACAGCGGAAAACTATGTAGAAGCCTTAGACATTTATCGCGAAGAAGCGAAAAACTCTGGAAGAAAATAATGATATAGTTGCTACGCAACCATACAAAAATGGGGATTACCCCTATTTATTTTGAAATTAAATTAACGAGGTAAAAGACATGAAAACAGAAATCAAAAACTACAATGCTGACAAATTTACAAAAGAATTTGAACACCTTATTATCCGAAACGGATATCGAATTTTATCAGTACAATCAGGTGGCCTCAATAACGACACAGAAGTGATTGTGTTAACAAAAGCAGAAGACCTTTCACAGGCCGATTACAGTATTCGATTGCTCTTCAAACGACATGAATCTATCGACATCGATGAAGATGAATACTACGCATGGGGAGCAGACAAAATGACAATCGCCTATGCTGACACTGAAGCAAACGACAAACGTTATGGATTTTGGGACAGTTTGTATCACCGACTCGACAAAACTATCCTGTCAGAAACATTCGAATATGAAGGTCATTTCTTCAAAAACGAAAAAGAGTTCCGTGAATACATTAAGGATAGCTTGACTCTTTGACAAAATTATCCCAAATAACGGATACATTGCATTTTGAAAGGGAAAAAATGAAAACGAAACACCAAATTGGCAGCACGGTTACACTTAAGAGCTTATCAATCGATGATATGTGCCACCCATTGTATTTACCCGATAGTATGAGAAAATATCACGGACGCACCGGTGAAATAACTAAAACTAGACTAGTTACATATGAAGACTACCCACAAGAACCACAATATTGTGTAAGATTTCAAAATGGACAACAATGGTGGCTACTTGAAAGTTGGATTGAGCCAAATACAGAATATAAGGCATTTTAGAAAGAACTGTTGTAACGTGTAACATTACGGGTTACAACTAGGAGAAACGTGTGCATATACGCCACGCTTTTTATTATGAGGTAACAAACATGAAAACAAACGAACGTAGCTTAGAAGATATTTTAACAAAAGAACGAACAATAGACATCATCAACGCCATTAGAAAAGGCGAATTAGACGATTATTTACCACAACTAAAAGACAACAAAAACCTCAGATTTCGACGGGCCATTGCATATAGTGGAAAGTATCTAGAACAATATATAAATGATAAAGATTCAACCGTAAGAGAAGCTGTCATCATGACAGACTCAGCTTATGTGCCGATAATGGTTGAACACAATAACCCCGAAGATGATGATGCTCTAATTCGTTGGATAGCATTAGATACAACATTGGACAAAGAATTGTGTGAAACCATTTTCGCACGACGAGGCATCACCAAAAAATTAGAACGTCATTTCACAGGTGGGTCATATGCATTAAATATCGTAAAACAACTATGGGCAAACGGTGAACCAGATGCATTATCTAAAACAATGACACGCACACAATTGTATCAAGCCAATAATCCATTATGGGCATACGGATATAGCATGTCTCAAATCGATATGTTTGTTAACGTTAAAAGCACTCAAGGACATGAATACTTAGACGAGCGCTTCGAAGACGCAGATTTTTATTATAAAGTATAATAAGATGTAACATTATAGATTACAACTAAGGAAAACGCGTGCTATACAGCACGCTTTTAAATGGGGCGCATACGCGACGCTACTCACTTCGCTCGTGCTAGCTTCGCTCACCCCATACCCCTATTTATTTTTGAAAAATAAAGGCCCTCTAGCTCAACTGGATAGAGCACAGACCTTCTAAGTCTGCGGTTATAGGTTCAAATCCTATGAGGGTCATCGCCACACTGGGTAGCTCCCGTACGTGGCATCGCGGTATAATTAGCAGCCAATGTAATGGATGGCTGGTCTGGTGACTGAGTAGCTCTCACCGGGGTTCGATTCCCTGATAGTCGGTTCGATTCCGTCATATCGCATTTTAAACGCAAAAGACTACATCTTTTGCTAAAAATGGGGCGCTTACGCGACGCTACTCACTTCGCTCGTGCTAGCTACAGACAGCCCCACACCCCTATTTATTTTTGAAATTAATTTAACGAGGTACACAAATATGACAGTAAAAGAATTCAGAACAATTTCAGCATCTACAGTAGTAGTACTTGTTCCAACTGATGACGTTGATTTCGACATTTATCACTCTCGTACAAACGAAACTTATATCTTTGCAGATGACAAAATCGCTGAAGAACGTGAAATTGACTTCGTAGACGCAGTACAAGATGAAGATGGCGAAGACCCAATCATTAACGTGTATACAAAATAATTATATGTGACACAATACTATTCCAAACACTGATATATTTTTGAATAAAAAGAGGTAACAAAACATGGCAGTAAAAAACAGTATTAACGCAATCAACGAATTCACTCAACTCACAAACAACTTCCTAGAAAAAGGCTATCACATTTTGGAAGTTCAATCTGACCCAAATAGAAAACAAAACCAAGCCATTGTATTATCACAAAACATTATCCCAAAGAAAGGCCAAGACATTGTCGTCATCTTTAGAATTACGCAATTACAACTCAAAGAGCCATTCTCAAACACCACCCTAATCGATAACATTGTAGGATATGTAGAAACAACAAAAGTTTGCGATTGGGCTAACTACTGGGATAAAATCTACTTCCCACCATATCGAGAAGTAACATTTTATGAACACTTAGAACATAGACGTTAAAACCACATAAAAGCTCCAAATGGAGCTTTACCCCATACCCTATTTATTTTTGCAATTAAAATAGAATTTAGGTAGAAAAAATGAATATTTTTGAATTAATTGAAAAATTAGAAGCTATCGGACTCTATGCCGACAATGACGACTTGATGATGCTAGACTACGAAGGTGGAAACGGAGTAGCAACATTCATCGACGAAAACGGTGTCCATTACAAGTTCACCATCACAGACAACCATTTCGATATGAATGCTGCCGGTCATACTGTGCAAATTTACTATAGCAAACATATTACAATGGACAATACAGTATTTTGTGTTTTCAATAACACATCCGGCAAACAAGTCGAAATTGAAGCGTCTATCATTTTCTTGAGCGAGGAAGAATTAATCACAAAATTACAAAAAGCTCGTGAATCATTTGCTGGACTTCACTTGAGATAGTTCCCAAAACGCATACGCGTTTTCCCTAAATGAGGCTTCGCCCCACACCCCTATTTATTTTTGAAATTATTTTCACTTTCGTTTGCTGAAGTATTTCCGAGCGAGAGTGACATAGGAGAACCATATCGTTCTCAAAACGCATACGCGTTTTTCCCGAATGGGGCTTTGCCCCACACCCCTATTTATTTTTGAAATTAATTTAATTAGAAACATGAGGTAACACAACATGGACAACAACAAACAAGCTATTCGCAAACTTAACTTCCACCTTAACGGACGCAACCAACAAATCGTACCTTGCCTTGTAGGACCTACAGGTATTGGTAAAACGACTATCTTGAACAAAGTTGCTAAAGACATGGGAGCAGAACTAATCTACTTCAACATGTCACAACAAAATGAAGGTGATAACGCGCTACCTGTACCACAATATGGTGACGATAAAACAACTGTAACATATGCACTAAACCACAAATTCCAAGAAATTCTTGATAATCCAGAACAACTATACATTGTGTTCTGTGATGAGTTGGCTCGTGCCCAAATCGGAGTTCTCTCTGAATGGATGACACTATTGACAGAACGTCAAGTACAAGGTCATAAATTCGGGTCAAATGTACGTTTCGTAGCCGCAATGAACCCATCAAGTTCTATGAAAGGGTATGAAAATACCGACTACGTCGCAACTGAAATGGACCCTGCGCACTTGACTCGTTTCAACTTCATCTACATGGAACCAGACCGTTTGGACTGGCTTGAATACGCAAAAGAAGCTGATGTACACCCATTTGTTATCCAATTCCTTGAAGATAGCAAACACATCCAATTCTTCTACGGTCACGCAACAAACGATGTTCGTATGCGCACACCGAAAGGTTGGTCTCAATTGTCAGATATGTTGAAAGACCTTGAAGAACAAGGTTTGTTCCAAGACCGTACGTTCACATCAAGTATCATCAATGACCAAATCGGTGAAGATGCTGGCCCAATGTTTGCCAAAATGATGTGGGAAACACTTGACACAATTCCACTTGACAAAATTGTAACTGGTAAACCAGTAGACCCAGCCTTGGTTGAACAATATGCAAACTACGCACTTCCAAAACAAATCCTCACAATGGACGGATGGTTGGATGAAATGAAAGAACGTGACGGCGAACTTGAATTCCAAAACGTTGATATCGCCAATTTCGTTGCATGTTGGAACACCTTGAAATCAGATGACTCAAAAGTGAAAGTTGCTCACCGAATCACTCACGAATTCTTGAAAATTAAAGACGGTCAAATGGATACAAATTCAATTGCCTACCGCTTCTACGACTCAAGCATCAAAGAAAGTGCACCTTTTGTTGAATTCATGAATCGTATGATGAAAATGGCAGACCGTGAAACCGCATAAATTGAGGGCGAAAGCCCTCTTATAGGAGCTTTTACCCGGATGGTTACCGATAACTCGAATTCATTGAATTTGGCTTTATAGTTTAAACAACCGCGTCAGACAAGACGTTAAAATCGATGAGAGAATGACGCAAGTAGGCTAATTAAGGTTGCACTCAATCATCTAATGGACATATGCAGAACTGACTAGTTAGTTCTGCTAGGAGAAAAGAGGTAAACAAAAATGAAATCAAAAATTGAACGACTACAAGACAAAATTGCTAAAAAAGAAGCCGAATTACAAAAAGAAAAGGAAAAATTACAAAACCTATTGACAGACACAAAAACACGTCATTCGGTAACACAGTACAAAGAACAATTTAAGGCACTAGGTGCAGAAATTAAACTAATAGAAGGATATGTTAGCATTAAAGCAATTGATGAACAAAAAGATGAAAACTTCATCGAAACATGGCTTCCAATAGATGACGAACTTGAATCAAAAATTGAAAAAGCACTGGACAATTTGAAAATTTGCCGCAAGCTGGAAAACACATATGGTAGACTTAAGTTTAGTGTCTCTCAAATCGAAGATGAATCTGTATTGATTCAAGACGATACTGATGAGGTGTATAAAATCACAGTCAATATGGTAGGTAATACATATGTTGGCAGTGTCACCAAAGAAAACGCAGATTATGTATATAAGTTAGAACAAGTATTAACCGATAAGTTATCACTCGTAATCGAATCAGAATACGATGGATTCGACTTGGTTTGGGCATATGTAATCCACGGTGATTTGGAAGAACTACCAAAACAAATCGACGAAGCCATTCAGGTATTGAAAAATTACAAAGCCGCAGAATGAAAACAAACGGACTGAATAATACAGCTCCGTGAGGATAAATTAAATCGACAAGGAAAAGTCGTTAAAACCCGTTTGTTACCTCAGGGGCGAAAGCCCCGTTAGGAGTCGCATCCCGGTACGGTTGCCGGCAACATTAGTTGCGAAAACCACCTCTCGCAGCATGAGGGCTTTGCCCTCAAAGGAGTTACATCCCGTCTACTTGGTGGTGCTTGTAGACGTAAAACGGACACACTATTAAACAATATGTGAGGCTTAGCCTCACTAGGAGTCGAGCCCGTCAAGCAAAGACGTTAAAATAAATGCTACCATAGGGGTGAAAGCCCCTTTTAGGAGAACCCCGTCAGATAAGACGTTAAAATCTTTGTTACCTCGGGGCCAAGCCCCTTACTAGGAGTCGAACCCGTCAAGCAAAGACGTTAAAATAAATGCTACCATAGGGGCGAAAGCCCCTTTAGGAGAAGAATAAGGACGGTAAACCATGACAAAAACAATCGATAAGCAACTAAAAGAATTGGACGCAAAAGAAAACCGATTAAAAAACAAACAAAAAGAATTGACGAAATTACGAAAGCAATTAGAAGCGGAAAAACGTCAAGAAGAAGCTAAACGACAAGAAACAGAACCGTATGTAGAAAAATTTCAAGAATTAGGTCTAATCTTTGAACATAAGAACAGTCAAATTACAATTAAACCACTCGATTTCGAACGTGATGAATATCTATCGTTCATCCAACTAGTAAATTCGAAAGCGACCAAAGATGTGTTGGACAACTTGTTACAAACTATTCAATCAGGTCGCATGGTCGAAGAACATACACCATTCAAAATGTCTGACTTCAATAACAAAATGGAATTTAAGGTTAGAGACGGAGAATATATTTATCATTTAAAAATTACTGAAGAAAATAGTAATTACAAAATATTCATCACCAAAGAAAATTGGGACTATGAATATAACTATCGTCAAAAAATCAACAAAAACATATCAATTGTCATAGAAGCTAGTGGCTATGATGGATTCAAAGTCACATGGGAATATGAAGCCAAAACAACTAAAGAAAACCTTAACCAACAAATTAATAAAGCACTAGAAGTTTTAAAGAGCTACTAAACATCAGGGGCAAAAGCTCGTAACACGTCAGACAAGACGTTAAAATCTTTGTTACCTCTGGAGCCACGGCTCCAAATTAGGAGATTTAGTTATTGCCGCGCATATAATATTCTGAAAATTGCGTAAACAATAGACCGCGCAAACAGCGAACAATAAAATAGGAAAGGGGATAAAATATGACAAGTACATTTGATAAATTCATCAATGACCGACATTATTTGCGTAGGAGATATTTCGAAAGAGATGGTTATTACAAATGGTCAGATATTGTTAATGATTATAATTATAAAAGACGCAGAGAGGCGTGTTTTATCCGCTCACTTATCGCTGGAACACACAAAAATTGGGATAGTGATTTCACTAGAATTATGGAAAACCATATACAAGACCCAAAAGTTAATTGGAATGCCATCTTTGACTATCTACATGAAGTGCTTAAAATCGTACCGGATGATGAACACCACATTAAAAATGAAATCCTACAACTTCTTACAATGCTAGGACCATACCAAGATAAACTTCTAACAGTATATACGGGGTTTTAAACTATGACTTTCAATGAAATGATACAAGCTATCGAGCGCGGTGAAATCCAGGATGACTGGTTCACTTGCGACAGTGCCGCAGTTCGTATTACACTAGCGGAACATGACTATAAGCCAGAAATTCTCATTCACGATGAAAACTATTTTGTAGTGAGAGAAGTTCTCGACCGGCATCCAGATATGGTTAACGAATTGTTAGGAAAAAAAGATAGAATTAAAATGGTAGGATGCTTTTTGGACGACCAAAAACATATACCACTAGATGTACTAAAACATCACTTAGAAGATTTAGACAGATATGAAAATTACAGTGATTCACCAGTAACCGAACTAGAAGTAAAACTAAAGGCGCTCGAATATGAACCGTCACTTATAGAAGTCACAATGACGACAAAACAACTATATGAAAGCGGTAGCCCATTGTGGGCAAAAGAAATATCACCACGAACTATATACAAACTCATCAGTAAACAGAAGTCATAATGACAACTCGTCAGAAAAGACGTTAAAATCTTTGTTACCTCAGGAAGAAAGCGCTCCCACCATAGAAATATAACCATAGAAAAGACGTTAAAATCTTTGATACCTCTGGAGCTACGGCTCCAACCTCAGGAGAAATAGAACCGTCAGAAAAGACGTTAAAATCTGTATTACCTCAGGGAGCAATAGCTCCCACCTTAGAAATAGAACCGTCAGAAAAGACGTTAAAATCTGTATTACCTCAAGGGGCGAACGCTCCTTTTAGGAGAAAATTTCCCGTCAAGGTCAGACGTTAAAACCATATTAATGTTTAACGCAAGTTCATTGAGTTCTTACTTGCGTTAGAACGGTAACTTACCTTTCACCGTTTAGACAAAAACGCGGACTGAATCGTTCAGTTCCGCTAGGAGAAAAATTTCCCGTCAGAAAAGACGTTAAAATCTTTGTTACCTCAGGGCTTCGGCCCATTTAGGAGAACCCGCCAGACAAGACGTTAAAATCTATGTTACTTCAGGGAGCTACCGCTCCTTTTTTTTACGGATTTAGACCAAAAACAACGTTTTTGGTCATTAATGGGGCTATGCCCCATACCCCAATTTATTATTGAAAACAAACAAAAGAGGAAAAAACATGAACTTAAAACAAGAGATTGCCCAAGCACGCAAACAAGCAGAAAATAATGACCCCGTTATTAGAGACCTTCGTGAAACCATCTTGGACGGCGCACGTAACGGAAAAGCCTACATTACTTATGGTGATGAGAATATGCCGAAAAGCGAACAACTCACCATCCAAAATTACCTAACGCGTGAAAAAATGAAGTACGGCATCAAACGAGAACGTAGAACGGTTCAAGAAGAAATTCACTACAATCCAGATGCACCAGATTTCTTAGACCAATTAAGATGGCATGGATACAAAACCGAATGCGAAACTGAAAAAGATGTATTCATGTATTTTTATGTTTATTTGGACTAGTCGGTAACCATAATGGTTACTAAGGAGGAAAATCATGATAGAAAAAACAATGACAAGGCAACAATTATTCCAATTGGGAAATTTAGATTGGGCAACCAGTGACGAAATCATGCGCGCCAAAGGAATGAAAACCATTTATGACCAATTAACAACTGCGAAACAACAGGAATTAATAGAACACTTTGACAAATTTCTCAGAGCAGATGACTTAACATTCGCTATTGTGACGGACGCACTACTGTGTACATAAGACGAAACTGAGGTATAAGAATGAACCATAAACAGAAAGCAAAAATTAAAGAAATTTTAGAAGATATTAAATACCGTAGAAATATTGGTCAGTATCAAAAATGGGCAAAGCACCCTAACAAAACAGTTCGTTTAGCGATTGCAGACGCAGGTGATGCAATATCAATCACCATCCATGACAAAGACCCCGAAGTTCGGCAAAAAACCGTAGAATATCGCGATTTAGTGCAATATGACAACGTGAGAACCGTCATAGAAGGGATGACAAGCATACCACAAGACGTCATGCTCGCGTATAAAAAAGGTATGAACCAGTTCATCCATGACACAAACCAGAAATGGGCAACTACCTACATAGATGCTAAAATTGCCGCCGCTAATTACAAACCAAAGCAAATCGAGTTAACCATGACCAACGAGCAACTCTATTTATCGGGAAGTCCACTATGGTGCTATGATTTGTCATTTCGTGATACATTCTATCTGGTGAACTTTTTAAAAGGCGAAACAGACTATGACGAAATTTGCAGAAAATTTAAACTGGTATTAGAATAGAACTGAGGTACATATTTATTTGAAATAAATTAACTCAGTACACATAATTAAGCAAACGAAAGAAGGAAAAAAAAACAATGAAATTTAAAGTAGGCGATATTGTTAGATTAAAACATGTACCAGAAGAAGATAAAGTGCAAAAATATGATAAATATTGGGATGGATTCGAAAAATGGGAAGGTATGTTAGCAACCATCATCAGAGAAATCCCACAACACAATGCATACGAAATCGAAATTCATAAAGAAATCGGATTCAAAAAGTGGTTATATCAGGAAGCTTGGTTAGAAAATCCGTACGATATGAATAATTACAGAAAATGAGGTAAAAACAAATGAACAGAAAAGAAGAAACACTACAATTGCTCCACCATCTTATCGAACTATACGAAAATAAACCAGAAATCGCAGACATCCGACTTGGTCAATTGTTGATAAACGCAGTACCAGAAGACGCATACCTATATAACGTGGAAGCTGAAGGTCTACAAAAACGTATCGATACTATGCTTAACAATTAGAAAGGAATCCAATGCCAACAAACATCGTAGAATATTTCGCGTTCTCGCTATTTATTGTCAATTTTGTCATCGGATACATTCGCGGTGGGCATCTCGAAGGCCTAAAGTATGCGTCTTATAGCGGAACAATCCTCACACTAATAGCCGTTACAATTTACTTCATGGTGAACCAAGACTATATCAAACAACAAATGTGGAATCCCAAAACGCATGAAATCATGTTTAACAGGACGCCTCCCGAATTGTATGGTTATGGTATTCTACTAGTAATCAGCTTTTTAATGGCGTTTGCTGTAGAACAGTATGTTAACCGCAAGCAGAAAAAGAAGTGAAATTACAAAAGCTGCAAAATTAGAAAGGAACCAAATATGGCTGTACTATTAAAAGACCTATTATTCATGCAAGATGACCAAGTTCAAGTGGTCACTGAAAATAAAACGTATTATATGTCCTCCGATTCATTAACAAAGGAAGAAGCTGAGCTATTGGAGCAACCAGTGCTCAAAATGGAAATGAAGGGTGAGGACGCCATTTTCCATGTTCAGGAACCACAACAAACCAAACGGCAATTCACAGTAGCAGAACTCGAACGAATTTGTGACCATGTTGTATACCTTTACCATGGTGAACTATATGTCATGAAAACACCAACAGACAAGCAATTGCAGTACGCACAAGATTTTCATTGGCAGGAAACATTAACAAAACTACCAATCGAATTGCAAAGTCACACGGTTGTCAAGGTTATTCCTGAAGCTGAAAGTGGTGGCTATGCCGCGTATTTAAAAGAATAAAATCGGAAAGGAAATAGAATGTTACATTACATATTATCAAATCCGATTAAAGCAATCATCATCGGAATTGTTCTTGCAATCTTGATTTTTATTGTGCTAGGTGGAATAACTCTAATCTTAGCACATATTGTGAAAAATAAAAAAGCAGTAACAATAAGCGCTATCACACTGTCATTGGCATATATTGTGCCGCTAATAGTAGCCGTTACACCTATTGTAGTGTATATGAGTTCAACAACCGAAGTACAATATGGTGAGTGGAAAGAAGTTTATAAAAATGAACTTGATGCTGATGTTAAATTAAAATTGCACAGCCCAATATATGATTTCGTCGTTGGTTTACCAACAGAACTCACTGCGGGAAAACCACTAGATATTAAACCTCAAGAACTTAAACAAAATATGAGCGGCACACTTACTATCCAAAAAGGCGACACCAAGGTGACAAGGTACGTGAAACTAAACAAAGAAGCATTTATCTCTGACGGTGATATTAGTGAATATTCAAAAATTGTCAAGGTCGAATATCGACCAATCGAAGGATATACAAACTCAGCCTATGGTCAATCAGGTGACTTCATTAAAATCGAAAACATTGGTGAAGTGCGCGTAACACTTGAAACTTCAGATGATGAAAAACAATTAAACGAATTGTTAAACTAGTCAGAAAAGGACTTTCCCCCAAGTCCTTTTTTTACGGTTTTTGCCAACAATTTAATGACTTTCCGTTAGAAGAATGATGGATACCACCCTCATTCACCCCTTGTCAAATCATCTGAAATATGATATACTACAGTAGAAAGGTCAAGGAAAGACAAACACCATAGGGACTGACGCTCCTTCTTACCGCACAAGACAAGCGCTCTTCTTACTACTTCATATAAAGAGCTCTTGAGACGGAATCACCTACATGCTGGAAGGTTCCCTCTTGTGAAACTTCCAATGCTCAGACACATACCGAGATTGGGTTTTTACCCAAAGCAGGTCATTGTTTTAGGACAGTCGCCTTTGGCTCATGCGTGGGTTGGAGACGAGAACTGAGCGCGTTTACCATGAGGTAAACGGGAATCACAGGGTTTCAACCCCGGGAGGACGTCAAGATATAATTATAGTAGAATTGAATCAGAAAGGTAATTCAAATGTCAGAAAATAACGAACTCCATATACCAGAATTCCAGCTAGAAGAGTTGCTAAAAGGTTTTAATGGTTATCAAAACCACCTCGAATGGGATGATATCCCTCCAGTAGGAAGAGAAATATTGTAAAATAGGCTACATCTTTAAAGATGATAACCTCACAAGGAGAGCGCCACATACGTGGCGCTTTTTTTTGGGGCTTCGCCCCACACCCCTATTTTTCTTTGAAAACAAACAAAAGAGGTAACAAAAAGATGGTAAAATATAAAGAACTAAAAGAACTAGAAAGAAAAATTAATAAAAAAGAGCCAATCGATGTAGATTATTATGTCAAAACTGGAAGTAACGCAGTACATCAACTACTAGTAGAGAATGGATTTGGTTTCAAACAATTGAAAAACAGTAAGGCTCCTGAAGTTATCGTAGCATTAATCAAACAGGGAGAACTTCAGGATAACTGGGAAACCTTGAAAACTCACCAAGACGCACGCGTTCGAGCAACCTTAGCAGCTAAGGGGCTGTGGCCTGAATACTACATCAAAGATAAAAAAAGTGACGTTCGCAGGGAAGTTGTAAAGCAATATCCAGAATACATCCTTGAACTTCTAAAACGACGTAGTAGTGAAGATATGCATACCATTGCAAAAGTTTTAGATACGACAAATCCAGATGAGGTGCAACTAGAAAAATATATCGAAACTCATGAAAAAATTACAAAGCAAAATGCTTATGCTTTCTTGCCTGAAAGTCTGGGATACAAAATCAAATTAAAAGCTATGAAGGCAATCGTCAGTGGTGTAAACGCAACAATGACGCCAATCCAACTACTCCAAATTGGAGATGTCAATTGGGCTAAAGGTTTAAGTCCGAAAAATATCACTGAAGTAGCAAAAGATTATTCTAGAAGCCTAAAAATTGGCAAAGAAAAAGAATTCTTTGAACTTTACAAAGATGTCTTGCTGAACAACCGTGAAGCACCTGCTTGTTACAAAGTAGCCGCTGTAATGGGCTGGAAATTTTATGATATAGACGCAGACTACGACATGTGGTTAAATTAAGAAAAGAAAGAGGTTACAAACATGGGACACCAACATCATTTTTCACAACGTAAAACACCAGAACGTGTACTAGTACAGCTACTGAATGAAATGCCGCGCCATAAAAGTATCAACATTGAAACTCCCGTCAGTCGATTATCTGAGGTACGCGAAGCTCTATCAAAAATCGGATTGACCATCAGCGAAAACTATGAAAATAGCCCGTACAACACCATTAGTATTTACTTTCGTTGGAACGGGAAAAAGTATGAAAATTATAATCCCGTAAACGATAACGAGCGTTGCCGTATTACAATCCAATGGAATTGGGTGAGAGAACCAGATATGGAATTCACAGAAAGAAATTAAAATGACTAAAGAAATTCAAAAAATTTGTGAAGCCATCGCAAACGGTGAAGAAACCGAAAAGTATATTATATGGAAAACCTCATCTGAAAAAGATATTCGAAAAGCACTCGCGAAAGCTGGTTATTGGCCTGAGTATTTCATTCACGATGTCGACAACTTTGTGCGTGTCGCGGTATTAAATAAACATCCAGAATATGTAAATGAGTTGCTGAAAAATCCAATCAATCACTCCGATATTCACTGGTTTGTGTACAGAAAACCATCACCCGATATCCGAATCTTAAAGGCATTATCAGAATACGCAGCGCATGAACACCAGACAACGGGCATGCAGGCAACAACTCTAAATCTCAAACGAAAAGCACTAGAAACCGTGAGAACGCCGTTACAATCCACAATGACTAGACGACAATTGTTTGACGCGAAAAGCCCCCTTTGGACAAGCGACCTTAGCATCGAACGTATGCAAAAAGTGTTGACTACAGTTCAAAACGCACGCGAAAAGGGCGTGGACAAAGAATTAATGGATTATTTTGACGAGTTATGCGATACAGAACGGTTTTTTATGACATTAAATGTCATTGCTGAAAAAATAAACTTTTATGACGCGAAACCAACACGTACACCAAGCCTCGAAAACCTAATCGCAACATTTCTCTAAAGCCATCTCATGTCTATTATAGCGAAAAAATACCAAAAACTACGTTTTTGGTATTAAGGGGCCACGCCCCAAACCCCTATTTTCTATTGAAAAACAAACAACGAGGTAACAAATATGAAATATGTTGAAATTTTAGAACAATTAAAAAGCGAAGGTGCACAACCACTACCTGTCTTCATGCCTTTTATCGACACAAATGAAGCCTATGAAGGAAACGGATATGTCACAATTCCAGATACAATTCCGTTCAATTATCTCGATAAGGCTTACAAAGTATTAGATTTAAAACCAATTCACAGTATGACATACGAAGGTTATGCATGGGTTCGCGAAGATGGAACTCTAGGTAAATCACGCTTTGACATGCATCCACTTTCAAAACCAGTAACCGAACCTGACGAAGTGGCAGCCTTTACTGAAATCAAAGAAAAATACGTAACTAGAGTATTCGGATTTGATGATGACCACATTGAACCAATCGACCTCCCTGGATATGCAGGTGCCGAATATCTCTGCCACCAACTTCAAGAATTTGAAGCGGTACGAAAATAGAAAGGATAGAATCATGCAAAAATTTCACAACATGACAATGACAGACACTCACGTATATTTCTGGCGTAACAATACGCCATTTTCAAACTTTTACAAACAGGCATTCAATTATAAAGGATATCGTTTGAATTATTCAGAACAAGCTTTCATGATTGAAAAGGCCTTGCAATTCGACCCATCTAAAGTCGACCTTATTGTCAACGTTAAAAATCCACACGATGCAAAAGGTATTGGGCGACAAATTCGCAATTATAACGACACGATTTGGAATGCAAAACGTTATGCGGCCATGGTCAAAGTTCTGGAAGCAAAATTCCAAAATAAAGAATTGAAGAAAATTCTGCTCGAAACCGGTGACCGAATTATCGTCGAAGCTTCGCCTTACGACCGAATTTGGGGCGTAGGTTTAAGCGAAAACGATGGTGACCTTTATGCTGGAAATTGGCGCGGTCAAAACTTGCTCGGGAAAGCACTTATGGAAGTGCGTGACAAATTAAGAAAAGGATAGTGATAAGGGGCGTAAGCTCCTTTTAGGAGGAAAAAAAAATGAAATTCGAAATTGGAACAGAAGTTATTATAAACGATACAGCGCTGATAGAGCGAGACGATGACATCACCTTTGTGCCAGATATGATGTATCAATTAGGTAAACAGGGGACGATTATAAAATGTGAAAAACGTCGAACCACCTACATCTACCAAATTAAAACTGAGGATGAGGACGCTTGGTGGTACATGCCTAAATGGTTCCATGAAGACAACTTATATCAAGGATTTTAATAATTCATTATAAATGGTTCACAATAAAGGGCATTAGCCCCTTTCCGGAGGAAGAAAAATGAAATTAGAAATAGGAACAGAAGTCATCATCAACGATACAGCCCCGACAAACCGAGACGATATCGTCACATTTGTGGAACCTATGATGAGTAAACTAGGCAAACGAGGAAAGATTATCAAATGTGATAAACGACACTCAACTTACGTTTACCATATTAGAACGGAAGATGGCGACTCTTGGTGGTACATGCCCGAATGGTTTCATGAAGCTCCCGTTTATACAGGATTTTAACCATCGAAAGAAATGAACCATAATAAGGGGCATTCGCCCCCTTTCGGAGGAAAAAAAATGAAGTTAGAAATAGGTACAAAAGTCGTCATCAACGATAAAGCGCCGACAAACCATCTCTCAGAAATCACCTTTGAATACGAAATGGAGCGACAGCTGGGCAAACGAGGAACAATTATCCAATGTCAAGAATTCCGTTCGACCAACATCTATCTGATACAAACGGAAGACGGCAAAAAATGGTGGTACAGACCTGAATGGTTCCACGAAGCTACTGTCTATACAGGATTTTAACTACTTGAGACGCCATAATCTAACAATCGATAGGCACTATAACGTGCCTTTTTTTTACGGTTTTTGACCAAAAACTAACGTTTTTGGTCAAAAATGGGGCTTCGCCCCATACCCTATTTTTCTTTGAAAACACAATTTTGAAATGAGGTAACAAAAAATGCAAATTAAATCATTATCTAAACGCGATGCGTCTAAATATCGCCCTGAAAGACCAACACTACTCATTTCGATTCAAGATGGGGATAAAGCCGAATTACCATTCAAACAACGAACAAACCATATCACGCGCAATCGATATGTTGATTGTCTTTTCCTATATTTTGATGACATTGAACCTGATACTATTCCAGGGAAACCACAAATGCCATTTGCATTCAGTGATTCTGATGCAAAACAAATCATCAATTTCCTCAAACGACATTTTAACAACAAAGACGTCGACGACATCATCGTTCATTGTCAAGCAGGTGTTTCACGAAGTCACGCAGTAGCCTTATTCGCAGCAAAATATTTTGCAAAAGATGAAGATTTATACCAAACACTGCTCCACCAAGAGGGTAAAGTATTTGGTGGAAATCACTATGTTTATGACAACTTAGTGAGAACATTAAATGAGGTAGAAAATGGAAGCAATTAGAAACCAATATGCTCAAGTTGGTGTAGAAACCTATTATCAAAACAACGCTGATACCTACACAAACCCCCATGAACGTATCATAACAGAACTCATTAATGAATCGACTGAAATCATCGATTACGGAAACACAGTCCTTGATTTGTGCTGTGGAAACGGGCTAGCAACAAAAGTATTGGAACAACATGTGAAACACATTGTCGGGAACGACCCATATATGTACAAGCAATACACAGAACAAACGAACCGATTCTGTTACGATTATGATTTTAAACAGCTAGCACAAGCATGCCTAATCGACAAAGTAGATACTATTATTTGCAGTTTCGCTTTACATTTATGTGATGAATCGTTATTGCCAAACGTTTTATACAACTTAAGTTTAATTGCCAATACCCTAGTTGTCATAACTCCGAATAAAAAACCAACTATCAATATGTTCTGGGAATTACAAAACGAAATCGTCAAAGACCGCGTAAGACTTCGCATTTACAAAACAAAATATACAAATCGTCTTAAAGAAAGGTATTAATATGGGAACATTAGCAGAAGACAAACGAAAAGCTTTGCAACAGGCTCGAAAAGAAAACCATAAACCAATTAAAACACAAAAATCAGAAGAAATTCCAATCGATACAGTTATCGATGTATCCTGTTTATAGAAACTCACAAACACAGCTATCATGCGCATAATTGCAAACAATATCTGTGTTCTTTTTTTTACGGTTTTAGACCAAAAACTAACGTTTTTGGTCATAAATGGGGCATTCGCCCCAAACCCCTATTTATTTTTGAAATCATTTTAAAATTATAAACCTGAGGTAACAAACATGAAAAGTTATGAACTTGGTTGGGCATTGGACGAGAACAAAATTACAGATATCACTCCTTATCTTAGCAAAAAATATCCATATACATTTCGTGTCGAAATGGTAAAACGAAACAAATTCGTCGATGAAGCTCTATCACTCAACGAACCGGAAGTGATTTATACAGCTATTCAAAACAAGAAAAATTCCAAAACGAAGAAGAATTGCTTGCAGCGGTTTTACAGTGGTCAGCGGCAAAAAAAGTTAACATCACTAAGCAGTACGACGAAAGAACCGTTAATACAATTACACGAACTTTGGAACGTCGTAGAAAAGAAAAAGCAAAAGAACAAGAACGCCTCGAGGCTGAACGCGAGGCTAAACGATTAGAAGAATTGCGACGCCCATATTACGACATACTCATGCATCCAACACGTATCCAAATTGGTACAAAAACTAACATCGCGGGGGTAGACTTATTCCAAGTAGCCTATGAATTTGACGAAGAAATCACTCTAACAGACATCGAAAAAATCAAAGAAGAAACAGGATTGACAGCCCGCTTTATCACATTTATCACCACAGCTGAACAAGAAACTCGCTATATCGATGAGTATCACGAAGGTGACACAAGTATCAACTTACGACAAGAAATTAAATATACATATTATTAAGAGGTACACAAAATGACAGCATTACAAAACTTCATCGACAACGCCGCAAACGCAATTGAAAAAAATTGAACCTTGTTCCGTCCACAGGATACAAAAATATGGCTTATTCTGATTCCGATATTATGTATGGAACATACGATGTTGATGGAACTACACCAACTATAACAGGATTTGTCAACCACAACCAAACCGATTATCAAATCACAATCTTTAAACACATGAGTAAGTATGTTGCATACGTTACAGTTGCAATCGAAAACGGTAGCGTCTATACTAGTTATCACGATGACTCAGACAGTTATGACAAACTGCTAAACAACATGAACCAATACATTTATGGTTAATCAGAGAGGAAATACCTCTCAAGGAGGAACCAAAAACTAACGTTTTTGGTCATTAATGGAGCGCATACGCAACGCTACTCGCTTTGTTCGTGCTAGCGCCCAAACCCCTATTTTTATTTGAAAACAAACACAAGAGGTAACAAACATGGCAAAACCAAATCGTAACTGCTTTAAACCAATCATCAAACCATTAACGCAAAGAGAAATGATTGAACTCATTAAAAATGGCGAAGGTAAAGAAAACTATCCAAAATGGGCTAAATCAGCCCCTATCGATGTACGTGTAGCGTTGGCAGAAAACAAATATGAACTTGATGTTTTGGTGAAAGACCAAGACCCAGATGTTCTTATAGCTGTAATGAAGAATAGCAAAGAACACCTCAGAAAAGTGATGCAATCGGCTAACAAAATCGAGCTCGTACGACTAGCAATCCAAAACAACGTCAACATCGATGACGATATTTTGGAAAACCAAATTCAACAAGCAGAAAAACGAAAAAAAATTTGGAAATCACACTACGAAAACTATATTAGCGCACTCAAAGCGAAACGAAACAAAGAAGAATGGGCAAAAGAACTCACACTTAAAGACGTTATTACAAAATTATGGGAAGAAAAGAACGGTCATCCTTCTCTTATCACTGCTCTTAAGGGCTAACGGTTCATACAAAAACTAATCAAATTAATGATGAACAAAAAAAGAAAGGTAATTAAAAAATGGAACTACTTTTATTAATTTTAATGACACCACTTGCCATTCTTATGTTATCAATACTCTTATGGGCTAAAGATACAGACAAAGATTCAGACGAGAACTAAGAAAGGAAACAACATGTTATACACAGAATTAAAAGAACTTATCCGGCAAAAAAACGAAGAATATAAGGCGCACAATGACGCCATCAACAATGCAGCGAGCGAAAACGAATTACAAGAATTACGAATTCGCAAATACCAATTCACAAAACAATATGCTCAAGATATGCATGACTACATCTGGGAACATTTAACAGAACTGACACCAAAAGATTGTACAGCGTTTGACCTTATCCCATATAGCGTTTGGTCAAGCTTGAGTAGTCGATATGCTCTCATTGTAGAACAAATTAAAGCGCTCCATACGAAAGGGGAATGATATGTTATTTGTTGCACTTGTAGTTGGTTTTACGGCTGGTTTCATGTATGCAGAACGCCAAAGGGGGCCAAAATGGTCAAATGACGCAGAAATAGAAATAAGAGAAGAACTCAAAAAAATTCAAGCAGATGTGGCAGAATTTAAACAAAATAAAACAATGTAACTTGTAATGTAACTTGTAATATTACATGTCACAACAAAGGGGGAAATACAAAAAATGGAAAATTCATCTTATGGATTATATTCATATCTAGAAGAACAATTGGAAAAAATCACATCACGTGATGTAGCATGGTACATCAACTGCAATGACCCACTAGAACGAAATGAATGGGTTGATGTTCATATCATTGTCGGCGATGACTATATTCACAATACATATGAGGATGACTGGCATGATGCGGTTGCGGAACTAAAACCATTAATCGAAAAAGCCAAAAACCACAAGGATATTGATTATGTCGGTGACGCTTATGTGCTACACAATACTATCAATACATTGGTCGAAAATGGTATCGACCTCAACACACGACTCATTACTTTGCGAAATAAATTAAACAAATAACAAAACACGGCTAGGTTCGCGTTATAGCGGACTATAGTCGTGTTCTTTTTTTTACGGTTTTAGACCAAAAACTAACGTTTTTGGTCATTAATGGGGTCTACGACCCCACACCCCTATTTTTCTTTGAAAATGTTGATTTTGTTAGTTAAACTAACTTAGGACTAAACGAGGTAACAAAATGAAAACAGAAAATCACTTGCCATTCTTTATTGGTTCTTTATTGGTAGTCTTATTCATCGTCATTGCATTGTTTGTTGCACAAAAACAAAACGAAAACGAACAAATCAAAATCGTAATTCAACATAAACAACAAATTGAACAAGTTGCTTACGTACAAGAGGAACAAGTATTGGAATCAGAAAACGATGACGAATTAAATCAACTAATTCAAGAAATTCAAAAACATAACAAAAAAATTGTCAACATTAAGCACACACATGGTAAATTTATCCAAGTCACATATAGTAACTGATATCGTTTTTTAGACCAAAACTAACGTTTTCGGTCATTAAAGAGGTTACCGTCCCCACACCCCTATTTTTCTATGAAAACAACAAAAGAGGTAACAAGCTATGGCAAACGTCAACTACCACTCACTGAAGTAAGTGGCTTGCAAACTCTAATCTAGTACTATCGTTTTTACAACTCCTAGATTCAAACAAGTTCACACTAGGGCAGGTTGACGACTACCCTGTAACGAACCTTATGAGACTCGTTACATTTATTCATTAGTCTAACTTTTCAAAAGCTGGTTTTACATTCCCACTGTTATAAAGAGTGCCTAAAAACTGAATATTCATAGCCGCAGCTCTGTCATCATTAGTTCTATACGAACACGCTTTACAACAAAATTCATGTCGGCTTTTATCTCTGTTTTTTGAATCAATGTATCCACATTTTGGACAGCGTTGACTTGTATAATGGGCATCACAACTGATTACTTGTGAACCTTTATCAAAAGCTTTATAAATCAGCTTTTGTTCAAAATCATAAAAAGCCCATGATTGATGTTCATATCTGTCTTTCTTAGCACGCTTTGATACCGTATCAAAGGTTACGTTCGTTAAATCCTCTAAAGTAAATATCGTACCACTACCATAACGGTTCACGAGTGTCTTAGATAAACAATGATTTACATCGCTCATCCAACGGGATTCTCGCTCTCCGATAGCTTCCAATCTACGTTTAGCGGATTTGGTATTTTTAGATTGTAACTGCGCGCGTAAACGTTTATAATGTCTACGTTTTTGCAAAATCGGTTTACCATTCACGAATGTAGTCTGACCTTTTTCATCATAGATGGTTAACAACTGTCGTAAGCCGCGGTCGATACCCACAACGTGTGACGGTTTAAATTCAGGTTGTTCAACTTCTTTTGTAACCGCAATATGCAAATACCAATGCTTACCAGATTTCAAAACCTTCGCTGTACCCAATTTCCAAGAACCATCAAAGTATTGCTCAAAGCCGTTAAAAACAGCGTTTACAATAACACGCCCATGAATGGTATTCAAAGACATAGTATTATCATCTCGGTGTGAGTAATCACGGTTACGAACCAAATCAAGTTGAGGTCGTTTGAATTCAATCGGTTTCCAAAGAAAATCTAAATCTTTTGGTACAAAGTTTTTAACATCATTACCATGATTGTCTTTTTTGTAACCATCCCAAACACGTTCTTTGCGTAATTGAGTTTGGACAGTACGATATCTGGCAATGACGGTACGAATACAGGATTGAGCCATTTGCGATTTCAACCCAAATTGAGAACGCAAATCAGTATAAAGCAGTTTAATCAAAGCTACGGAATTCATAGGGAAACCGTTATGAAACATATACTGAGAAACAAAATTACAACCTTGGCGAAACGCTTCTTGAGAAGCGACCATCTTGGGAATATCGTTTGGATTTTGAAAGATGATACGGGATTTGACAGTACGACTAATTTCAATTGTCTCCATGAGTGACTCCTTTCTATACTTATTTATTTCATACATAAAGTATAACATAAATAAGTAATGAAATCAAGGGGTAAAGGAGCAAAAACGAAAATTTATTAAAGAAAGGAACGTAATCAATTCCTCACCACATTAAAATAAGGTGTTTCCTCGATTACAAATATATTATGAAAGTACGTACATTCGTTAAAAAATTACAACAAAACCAAATCACAGATTTTGATGAATTCTTGACACCAGCTTATCCAATGTCATTTCGACGTGAACTTGTAAAACGTGGTATTCGCGTGGAAGATGCGGTTGCACTCAACGAATCACAACCAATTCGTGAAGCAATTTTACAAGGATATCTACCAGAAAAATATACCGAATGGAAGAACTTCAAGCATGAGGAAGTACGCCAAGCATTGGCAAAAACAGGTTATTTCCCTGAAACATATATTCACGACGAAAACAAAAACGTTCGCACAGCTGTTCTTGAAAAACATCCTGAGTATGTCAGCCACTTACTCACAACGTACGACAACTACAACGCTGTCCATGAATATATTATCTGGTTGGACACACCAGATGCAACAATGCTAAAAACATTTATCGAAGCTCCAAAACCTGAATACTGCTATGACGGATACGAAGAGAGTTTGCAATATCAACTACAAGCATTGACAGCGGATGTCACACCAATTGAAAAAACAATGACTCGCAAACAATTGTTTGAAAGTGGAAGTCCACTTTGGGCTAAAGGTATTAACGCCTACTTTATTAAAGTCATCCGACAATTTATCGAACGCACAAAACAACATGGCGCATATGAAGCCGTATTAGAACAATTTGACGAGATTGCTACTCCCGAAACTTTCCATACAGTGAGTCGCCAAATCGAAATCAAATATCACTTTAGCCATTATTAAGAGTATGCTATATAGCACACTCATTAACGAAATCACATTATAACATGTAATATTACATGTTACAACAAAAAAATCAACGAGGTACATAAATATGAACGAACTACTCACAGAAATCGCTAAAACATTTAACATCGGAAACGAAACTGTGCAAAACATTATCCAAAACTATCCTCAATTACGTCAACAAATTGCCGTATACAACATTACAACAACAATCGAAGCAATAGTAGGTGTTGCAATATTCTTGACTTTTGCAACATTACTATTAGCAGGTCTCCATTTCTTAAATATGAAATACGAAACAATTACGGACAACGATGACGAAACGCAAGCATCTCTTAAAATTACAAAGAAAATTGTCAAAGTTGCGTTTATCGGTTTGGTGGTCTCACTACTAACATTTATCGCTGTGAACGCACTTCAGAATCTATATGCTACAGATGTAGTTTTTCTAAAAACAATTCTGTCACAAATGCACCAATAATTCGTTGTGACCCGTAATGTTATGGATTCACTCAACTATAGAGCGTGCCATACAGCACGCTCATTAATGGGGCTTTACCCCACACCCCTATTTTTCTTTGAAACATTAAAGGACTGAACGAGGTAAAAACGATATGGAACTAATATGGTTACTATTATCTATACCAATAGCATTATTTTTATTGGTTGTGCTATTTTGCGGAATTGCAGATAGGGCAAACGGAGATAATTTCTTATCTATTTTAAACAGTACAAATAGTAAAACTATGTGGTTCGATTTGTCAGATGACTAATCACAATAAACTAAATAGACGAAAGTTTAAATCAACGAGGTAACAAACATGAATATCTTTGAACTTATTAACAACCGTAAAACAGGAACTATTCTAAAATTAATCCAAGATGGTCAAATGAACGCATGGTTCCCTGAACTTAAAAATTATCCAGATAAACGCGTTCGTATCGAACTAGTGAAACGAGGATTATTCTTAAACGAATACATTTCTGATAAAGATGCAGATGTCAGAATTGAAGTTGTCAAGAAAGATGTCAAATATTTAACAACGCTTATCAACAATAAAAAACAAGCAGATGATTTCCACATCAACCAATATGTAGTGAATATGTGGCATCCACGTGTGAGTGAACTAAAAGCGGTTAAACGAGCTAAAGGCATTATCCCTAGTAATTATTGGGAACGAGCCTATGATATCAAAATCGAAGCTCTCCAAAACAACGAACACACGCTATGGGCTAAAGATTTGACTATTTCGAAAATTTACGACAATTTACTAGGTCTATAATCAGTAACAACAAAACAATAACGAGGTAAAAAAACATGAAAAAACAACTAAAAACATTTGCAACATCTATCCACTTTGACCTACTCGGAGTTGCTCTCGTCGTAGGCATCGCTATCGCATCAGGATATCTCAACACGCGCCTTGACAAATTTGTCAACTGGGGGCCGTGGACATCACTAGTACCTCTTGGACTCATTTCCGTCGTCAATGTTGGTATCTCCATGCTATCAACACGTTTCACTGGTAAAATGAGCAAAGTCGGAAACTATCTCGGTATTATCAATACCGTATTATCCGGTGCAATTGACTACATTCTAGGAAACAAAGCCGCCATTATCACATATCCTGTGACATTCCTTATCTATACATTAGCAATCAAGAAATGGGAAGAGTCACAAGAAGGTAAAGCAAACCAAATGACTAAAACTCGACAACAATTGCTTGGAATTTTGTTTACCATCGCAGCGTTTGTATTCGCATACATCACTAACTACATCGGATACGGCGGAAATATGAACGCGCTAGCATATGTGACAACTATCGCATTTGCACTATCACTTGTCGCAAACGCCTTCAACGCATTAAAACTAACAACACAATGGGGATTCTGGTTGGTGTATAACTTTGTGCAACTGGCTAAAGCAGGAATTCAAGGTAACTTCGCAAACGTTGGTAAATATATCTTCTATATCGTTAACTCAGTCGGAGCCCTATTTGTTTGGCAAGATAAAAATTAAAATTGTTGAAACCTGTAATGTTACAGGTTACATCTAGGAGGACGAAATTTTAAATGTGTTCAATGAAACATTCAAAAAAAACTATTTATAAACCACTGATAACACGGCTAAAGAGCGGTTTCTCGCAACATAGTTGTGTTCTTTTTTTTTACTATTTTTTTAGACCAAAAACTAACGTTTTTGGTCATTAATAGGGCTTCGCCCCACACCCCTATTTTTCTTTGAAAAATTTAAAATGTTAGCTAAACTAACTTAGGACTAAACGAGGTAACAAAACATGAAGAAATCAGATATAGCCTTCATAATTACACTGATTATCACTATCATAGCTATAATCGGGGGAACTCTTATTGGTGTTCATTATTTAAGTTACCAAATTAGAAAAGAAAATCGAGTTCGACAAGTACAAATTACAAACGTACAAAACGAAAACAAAGAATCACAAAATGAAAACTAATCACAATGAATAAAAGAAAACATTAAATGAGGTAAACAAACATGGCAAAGAAAAAGAAAATAACAATTGTCGTCAAACCTGACGCAAAACATCGCATCACAACACAAGAGGAAATGCAGAAATTCTTACACATGAAACGAAAAGGGGCATCTACTACACAAAACGGTAAAGCCTACAAAAGAAAAGAAAAACATCACAAAGCCTATCATTAATTCGTCACATTGCGGATTTTAGACCAAAAATTACGTTGTTGGTCAATTATGAGGGGTAGCTTTAAAGTAAACAAGAGGTAATTAAAATGAAAGTTAAAGATTTAAAAGAAGTGTTAAAGTTGCAACACGGAGATAACGTTACATATCGAAGAAACGATGAAAAAGTAACGCCAAAGCAAAACGACAAAGTCGTTTCCGTTGAAGCATCAGGTGACTGGGACGGATATGTATGGTACACAGTGACTGTTCAATAAACTTTTAGACCAAAAACTACGTTTTTGGTCACTTATGGGGTTGCACCCCACACCCCTATTTTTTTTTGAAAAATTTAAAATGTTAGCCCAAAGCTAACCTAGGACTTAAAGAGGTAACAAAACATGAAAAAATCAGACATCATCATTTTTGTAGCTGGAATCATCACTATCATCGCACTTTCATTTGGTATCGTTAAAGGTATTCAATATCGCATCGGAGAAACACAAAAGAAAAACAAGCTCGACAAGAACAACTTGCAAATGTGGAAAACGTAACAGAAGAAACTACATTTGAAACTACAGACAAGGATGAAGCAAACAAACTCATCGAGAGAATCCAAAACACAGGTAACATGTAATGTAACATGTAATGTTACAAGTTACAACTATGCACATAAATAAAATGAGGTAATAAACATGAAAAAATTGAATAAAAAAGGTGAAATCGCATTGAACATCTCTGGTTGGGGTGGAACTACACTTCTTTTAGTTGGTGCAAACAGTATCGACAAAGCTTTCGTAGGTGGAGCTATCGTGGCATTTGCCGGACTCGCATTACTCGCTTTCGCGGCTAAATTAAATAACATCAAGTACAAAGATTAAGAGAAAGATGAACTAAATAACTATCAAAGAACTATACAAATGGGCTGAAGAACACGGCGTTGAGAACCAAGACCTCCTATTTTGGGATTATAGCGCCGAAGCATTTTGATTAAAAGTTATGGTGCGCGAGGTGCCATTATTATCTCAGCGTGCCACTAAGGTCTTACAATTTTAGGTTATTTCTGATATAATATAACTATACTAAAAGAAAGGAACTGTCGATATGAAGATAATGTCTAGCTATGCGATAAAGTTAAATGG
>ERZ773263.138-NODE-138-length-54467-cov-5.226623_pt1 | contig 54467 bp, 43 predicted proteins | sample MGYA00511076_ERZ773263 | MGnify/ENA primary metagenome ERZ773263 (study PRJEB29015, sample SAMEA2738155) | human oral metagenome | biome: human oral; feature: human-associated habitat; material: saliva | place: China | collected 2195 ... | reverse complement strand
ATAGGATGAAACTATCTATATTATCAGGTGTTACGACTGTAAAAGTACTATCCGTATAAGCGTCAGAAAAACTTTTTGGCTGCTTAACATGCGCTTTTTTAGCATTCCACTTGAACTCGAAACTATTGAATTGACCATTCTCTTCCTCTATATAGTCTATCTCTTGCTGTTGTTGAGTGCGCCAGAACCATTTGTTAGCAAAGCTTCCTTTGATGTTAAGGAGCTTTAGTCGCTCCGTAATGGCGAAGTTCTCCCATAGAGCCCCTACATCGTTGCGTAATTCCACTTGCTGGAAATTGGCAATGATAGCGTTCCTTATGCCTAGATCCCAGAAGTAGATCTTACGCGAAACCTTAAGTTCATTACGCAAATTACGCGCTAGGCTGCCTAGACGAAATAGAATGAAACTCTTCTCAAGAACGTCTATGTACTTCTCAACAGTCTTTGGATTCAACCCGATAAGCTGCCCAACTTCATTGTAAGAAACCTGCTCTCCTATTTGTCTTGCTAATGCTTGTAATAGTAAGGAAAGCTTATCAGGCTTATTGATGTTGTCTAATGAGAGAATATCCTTGTATAAGTAACTGTTTGAAAGTTCCCTTAGAACATCCTGTTCATCGCCTGGCGAGGTAACAACCTCTGGGTAGTAACCATAAACCATGCGGTGTGGTATCATCCTATGTTCGTCTAATAAGCTAGTATGATTTACCATTTCTTGATAAGACAAGGGGGCTATGTGAAACTCTCTCTTCCTACCAGTTAGAGGCTCATTAACCTGTGATGCAAGTTGAAAAGACGAACTTCCTGTTGCTACTACTTGTACGTTTGGAACTTGATCAGTGATGAGTTTCATCTTTAATCCTATATTAGGAATGCGTTGCGCCTCGTCTATTACAACCCATTTCTTTTGTCCAATCAAGCTGCGAATACGTGTTGATGTCATGTTCTCAAGCATTTGTCGGACATCCCACTCATCCCCGTTCAACCACATAACATCGTCTTTGCTAGTGAAGAGTTGGTTTAGTAGGGTTGATTTTCCCACCTGTCTTGCACCGAGAATGATGATTGCTTTATCTCCACTCAGTAACTTTTCTATCTGTTCTTTTTGTATTCTTTGTATCATTCTAAGCCTTCTTTCAATTCTACTGCAAATATAAGAATTTTGTAGTGGAGTACAAAATTATTATAAGATATTTGTATTGCAATACCAAAAAAACATAAGATTTTTGTATTCTGGGGCTTTTGCTGCTTTCTAACTCATGGTTCCCTCTTCTCTTCTTAACTTGTTGCTCTGTTCTATTTGTATGTTTTTAAGTCTGCTGCAATTATCTTTCTTTCTGCAATACAGGCTCTGGCTCTGCTCTTAAAAGTGACCTATAGCAATACAACTAATGGGTACGTATAGAAAAGGAAGAGCCTTTTAATGATAGCGTAAAGGCTTATTTATATCATAGATAGGCTCTTTGTCTATTAAAAAACAGATTAATAAGATATTATAAATAGATTGATAATAGTTAATTTTTAGTTTAATAATTTAATTAAAAAAGGGCTTCTTTGTGAATAGACAGGTGTTTCTAATGATTTAATAGTTGGTGTGCTGTAGGATAGGGGAGGCTCTTCTTGTATGGAGAAGAGCCTATATCCCTAACGTCCTAACCTATAATTTTGTTCACTGGTAAGACCACTTCTCCAAGTTCCATCATAGCATTGAAGAGGCTAATCTGCTTGTAGTTAGGGAGGTCGGAAACGAGGAGTTCACGCTCTTGTAGTAGTCCTTTATCCAGCAAACTCTGCCTCATTGTACCTCGAAGGAGTGGGGTAGAGGGTGTAAACCATTGTTTGCCATCATAGAGAGCCACGTTTGTATAAGAAGTATCAGTGATGTGGTTATTGCGAATAATCAATATTTCGTCACACTCGCCTTGCTTTTCTTTGAGTTGATTAAGGGCAGATCGATCCACACTCTTGTATCTGTAATCAATGTTGTTGGCTGTTACAAGGCGCAAGGTGTGGATTTCTTTGCGTTTGTAAGGCGTACAGTTCATGTCATGAATACCTGTCTCATCATAAATTAAACGTAGCTTAGCAAGCCCAGAAGGAGCCTTTACGTTCTTTAGAATATCGTTAAGGAGTAGGGGGGTAGGCTGTCCGAACACTTCTAATCGTGTTCTATTCATTCGCTGCTGATGGTATGTAAGGTTGCAGATGTACCCATCCACGACCCTTAAAGACTCAATATATTGGAACATAAACCTTTTCTATTACCTCGTTGTATTCGTCATTATTATTGCTCTGAGCCGTTATACCGCCCCCAGCCTTATAGTAGTAATGTCCTTGCTCATCCTCATCTATGAAGCGAATCATCACTGCGCTATCCAGAGCACCATTACTGTAACAACCCATAACACCAGTATAGAAGTCCCTTTCATAGCCTTCCGCCTCATGAATAATCTCCATGGTTCGACGCTTCGGAGCACCCGTTATTGAACCAGCAGGCAGTAGACGGAAGAGCAAACTACCAATTTCTTCTCTGTAATTAGTAGCGAGTTGTCCTGTAATCTCCGAACTTGTCTGCAATATTTGTCCTTTATTTGTCGCCAAACGGTCGATGTATCGATAGCGAGAGACGCTTACTTTACTTGCAATCATACTCAAATCGTTGCGGATGAGGTCAACGATTGTCGCGTGTTCTGCCGCTTCTTTCCTGTTGTCTAACAGGGTTTTAGATGCGTGGGGGACTGTGGCAGCGATTGTTCCCTTCATCGGATAAGAAGAGATAACGCCCTTCTCATTGATACGGACAAATATCTCGGGGGAGAAACAGACGAACTTTCCTTTCATCCAACAGCGGTATAACGCCTTTGAACGTAGGAAGATGTCATGCAAAGAGAGGTTTGTTTGAATGGGGATCTTGCATGTGAGATTGGCTAAATAGCTGTCTCCTTGTTGCTCGTAATGCTTAATGAGATTGATGCGAGGCTCATATTCGTCTCTTGTGAGTGGTTGGATTTGCCATTCCACCTCCTCGTTATTACAGGATTTGTTGCTTGGAACGTTATCAAAAGAGGGAAAGGAACATAATAACTCCGTAGGATCTATATCGGAAGTCTCGGCTACGTAAGCCCCATTAGCCTCATAATTGATGATGAAGACAAAGTCTTTATTCTCCTTCGCCAGTCTGTTCATGTGTTGTATGGCATCTTCCCTATTGTATAATCTCATGTTTTGTTTTATAGTTCCATATTGTTTTTGCACTTGAATCATCATCATTCTTTAATGCTCGAAAGGTGTGATAGTAATCTTCGTGCGGTATATGTTGCGGTCAATGACTTGATGGATGCGATAGTGGCGAGGGTATATTAACTCTAACCGGCGGTACATATTCTCCAGTCCAATGCCTTTCCCACTCTTGTCAGTGGCGTTCTTTGGGTAGTTACTATTCTCTGATAAGAAGATGATGTTACCGTCTTCTTCAATGATAGAGATGTGTATGAACGATGGATTGGTGGCACTGATACCATGTTTAAAAGCGTTCTCAACGGGCGTAAGGAATAACAGTGGGGCTATTAATAGCTGTGAGTTCTGAATTGTGAACTGGCTGGTTATCTCTACATTAGCCCCCGAACGAAGGCGCATGAGGTTGATGTAGTTCTTAATAAAGGCTATCTCGCCCATCAAACTCACCTCTTTTGGTTGCGTAGCATACAATGTGTAGCGCAATAACTCTGATAGTTGACCTATTGCCCGTTGTGCATTTGCAGGGCTGGTCTGCGTTAGTGACGCTATATTGTTCAGTGTATTGAAGAGGAAATGAGGGTTTAGTTGGTTCTTCAACCAGGCTAACTCTGCCTCTGTCATCTTCTGTTTCTGTTCTCTTAGCTGTCTTTTCAATGCGTTGTGACGGATATAATAGCGCACAAAGATGGCTGCTACGACCATAGCATAGTTGAGTATCATCCATAGAACACCGAACTGATAGAATCCAATTCGGGTAGTATCGGATGGCAAGGTGGCGTTATATATGTTGAAAAACTGCTTATCCCAGAGGATAATAAACACTAAATTGATAATCCAAAAGGTCCATTGTTTAATCCTATCTTTTGCTTCGAAGAAGTAAGGAACAAGTAGATAGAAGTTGACCATGAAGACAATTAAGAGCAAGAAGAGTACTAAAGCGTTGATGCGAATTGACTCTTGAATGGTGTTGATATCATGTTCTATGAGCATGGTGACCAGTGTCCAGATAGAGACAAGAGCAGCATATACGCCTACCTGTGCGCCTAATATGGATAGATTATAGCGTCTCAGGGGTTGTAGCTTAAACCTCTTTAGTACCTTCATGGTGCAAAGATAGGTGATAAAAAGGAAAGATACAAGCGATTAATATACTACCTTTTTACTTTATCAACATTATTACCTTTTTTAACAGATACGCCTAATTTGCTCTATATAAGTGCCTTATACATGATGAATTCATTACAAAAAGCCCCTCGAAAGGAGCTTCTCTTGATGATGGGATATCTATTACTTGTTCTTTTCTGCTTGGTCAGCTCTTATCAAAGCAAGCAGATGCTCTACTGCTTCCTCCTCTGGTATGTTATGTTCAACACACACTTGTTTACGGTAGAGGCTCACCTTCTTCGGTCCAGCACCAACGTATCCGTAGTCCGCATCAGCCATTTCTCCAGGTCCATTAACGATACATCCCATGATACCTACTTTAAGTCCTTTCATGCCTTTAGTGGCTTCTTTGATGCGAGCAATGGTGGTTCTGAGGTCGTAGAGGGTACGCCCGCAACCTGGACAAGAGATGTATTCGGTTTTAACCATGCGTAATCTGCCTGCCTGAAGGATAGCGAAAGCAGTCTGTTCCACATCTTCCTGTGCCAAATCTCCATTGTTCATGAGCCATAAACCATCGGTGAGTCCATCCATCATGAGTGCTCCCATGTCCGCAGCAGCTTCTAGTTGGAATTGCTCTTTGGGGCTAACTATTAACGAAGCAGGCGTATTGGCTGGTTGTATCGGTGCATCTGTCGTAGAGTGTTGATACATTTGTGCGAAGATAAGAGGGTTCTTCACCCCTGCAATCATCAGTTGATGAGCCAGTGCGCGTTGGTCTCCAAGGCGGTTCTGATGGTTAGTCATGCAGATAACAACCACCTCTGGATGAGCTTTCAAGCATGCTAAGAACTCCTCGGAAGGTGTTCCAAACTTCAAAACAAGGAACTTCACATCCTTATTAATTGCACTGATGAAAGGCATACCAGTAACAGGAAAGATGGGATAAACGTTCTCCAACGATTGACAACCACTATTGGCAAGATTCATATAGGCATCATAATCGAGGATATACCTTTGCTTCTTCTCTTGTTTCTCTGGTAGTTCGCCCTGCACATAGATATAGTCTGGACTTGGCAACTCGGCTGATGAAACCTCAACAGCAGCTTGTTTAGGGTGACGAGTAGCAATGACTACAGGAACGTTATCGCCTCCTATGTTACCTGCAGCCACTGTCTTACGACGTTCGGGACGTAAGTAATCAAAGCCAGCATAGGCTTCGCCAGGGATAAGAATATGCTTCTCGTGACGGCGAAGATACCATGCAAGGTACTTGGCAACGGGTATCTCACATTCAGGTTCCTCACTTAACGATACGCGAATGGTGTCTCCTATGCCATCAGCAAGCAATGCGCCAATACCAACAGCACTCTTGATACGACCATCTTCACCCTCTCCTGCCTCGGTAACACCTAAGTGTAATGGGTAAGTCATGCCCTCTTTTTCCATCTCGGAAACTAATAGTCGGACAGAGCGAACCATTACTACGGTATTAGAAGACTTGATGGAGATAACGACATCATGGAAGTTATGCTTGCGAAAGATGTGTAGGAACTCCATACAACTTGCCACTATGCCCTCCGGAGTATCGCCATATCGATTGCGAATGCGGTCTGATAAGCTACCATGATTTACTCCTATGCGTACTGCCGTATGGTTTTCTTTACAGATATTGATGAATGGAACGAGTCGATCCTCAATCTTCTTCAACTCCTGCGCATACTCTTCATCAGTATATTCAAGCTTTTTGAACGTTCGAGCTGGGTCCACATAATTACCTGGATTGATGCGTACTTTCTCTGCATAGAGCGCTGCTACGTCTGCAACATTCGCATTGAAGTGAACGTCGGCACACAGAGGTGTGTTATAGCCAGCGGCTCTCAGCTCTGCATTGATATGTTTTAAGTTCTCTGCCTCACGCTTTCCTTGTGTGGTAAGGCGCACGAGTTCGCCTCCAGCATCAATGATTCTTTTGGCTTGAGCCACACTCCCTTCTGTGTCATCAGTGGATGTTGTGGTCATAGACTGTATACGAACTGGATTCTCACCACCGATGTTCAATGCCCCAACATGGGCTACTGTGGTCTTCCTCCTGGCATAGTTAAATAAATCAATCATTGTCTTTTATCTTCTTAATTCATACCCCATCACTCAAAACTCACGCCTCTTTCTATGCTTGGTAAGCGATTGTAACAATCGTGAAGGATGAGTTTTGAATGATGAGTTACGGCTAATAAAGTTGCTTAGCACTTATACTTATAGTCCTGAATGGCTGCTAGTTCCTTATTAGCCTTCTCTATCTTTTGTCCTAAAGACGCCTTCCAGTTATCAATCTTTTGTGCAATAGCATCGTTACCAAGGGCTATCATCTCTGCAGCAAGTATCGCCGCGTTCTGTGCACCATTGACTCCTACGGTTGCAACAGGTATCCCTGGAGGCATTTGAATTATCGATAACATCGCATCGAGACCATCAAGCATACCCTTGATAGGCACTCCGATGACTGGTAATGGGGTTGATGCGGCAATGACACCGGGTAAGGCTGCTGCCATACCAGCACCTGCGATGATTACTTTTACGCCTCTTCCCTTGGCTTCCTTAGCAAAGGTTTCAACGGCATCAGGCGTTCTGTGTGCTGAAAGAGCATTCACTTCGAAAGGAATCTCTTGCTGTTCTAACCACTTACAAGCCTTTTCCATTACTGGTAAGTCGCTTGTTGAACCCATGATAATACTAACTAATGGCTTCATATCTACTTCGTGTTATAGTTGAGTTAATGCTTATCTCGTTTACTTATAAGTTTATAATCGTAAGGAATGAACTGACGATTCCAAGGAAGAAGCCCGATGTCACTTGTTCTAAAGAGTGTTGTCTAAGGATCATCCTACTGCTTCCAACCATCCCTGAAACTATCAGTGTAAGGCATAGCCACCACATTGGATCAAAGTTATATAACAATGAGAAGGCTATCAAAGAACCTGTTACTCCACCAATAGCTGCCGTGTGTGTCGATATTTTCCACCATATATTAATGATGGCACAGAGTATCTGTATGACCAGAGCAACTATGAGTATTGAGGTCAGCATGTGCGGTAGATGAAGTAAGTTCATGATGTAGAAGCACGTAAAATAGCACACAATGGATAATATATAAGGTACTACTCGCTTCTCTTTCTGCCCTAATTGTATAGGAGTCCACCCCTGATACTGACGGTAGAGATGGATAAGAACGGTGGGAAAAAGCACTGTAAAGGCATAAACCAATAGGATATAAGAGAGCTTAGCCTGCCACGGGAACATGCTAAGATAGCTGAAGGTAAAGATAGCAAGAATGCCTACTACGGGCAAGTAAAAGGGTGTGAGCACCATACTCACTACTCTTGCGGTTAATATAATATTCTTTTCATTCATCTTAAATGGCTCTTCTAATACCTTTACTATCATTCTTTTCTAAGCCTTGCAACCGGTAAGCCCAGTTGTTCTCGATACTTAGCAACAGTGCGCCGAGCAATCGGGAAGCCCTTTTCCTTTAGTTGTTTTGCTAATGCGTCATCGCTGAGAGGCTTACTCTTATCCTCTTCCTTGATTAGATCTCGCAGTGCTATCTTGATCTTCCGAGTAGACATTTCCTCGCCATCAGTGGTTGTGTAGCTATCAGAAAAGAAGAACCTAAGTGGGAAAGTGCCCCACTTTGTTTGCGCATACTTGATGTTGCTGACTCGAGAAATCGTCGAGATATCCAGTCCGGTGCGGTCAGCTATATCTTTAAGAATCATTGGCTTCAATTCAGCCTCATCCCCGTCTTGGAAGAATTTACGCTGAATATCAATGATAGCACGCATTGTTACTTGTAGAGTATGGCGTCTTTGCTTCACTGCCTCGATGAATCCTTGCGCCTTATCAACCTTCTCTTTGGCATAAAGCAAGGCTTCCTTCTCTTGTCGATTCATACCCGCTTTATTGTTCCGATAGGCTGCCAGCATCTCATTAAAGCTCGGTGAGACGTGTAACTCAGGTAGATTACCATGATTAAGACTAAAGGTAATGGTGCCATCATCCTCTGTTTCGATGATAAAGTCAGGTGTTATCTGTTGTAGGTTACGCCCTTGTGTTTCCCCCATAGACGCCCCCGGCTTTGGATTTAACTTGCGTATCTCCTTTTGCAAGGTCTCCACTTGAAGATTAGAGAGCCCCATTGCGACCTTAATCTTATCCCAATGCTTCTTCGTGAAAGCATCGAAATGGCGTGTGAGAACCTGTTTCACATATTGATATAACTGTCCGTCACGTTGCCATTCGCCGTTTTCAACCTTTCGCTCTACTTGCAGTAACAAACATTCCTGCAAACTTCTGGCACCGATACCAGCTGGATCAAAGTCCTGCAATAGCTTTAGTACATCCTCAATCTCCTGTGTTGTAGCATCGATACCATGGTAGATTGCAAGTTCATCACTGATGGTGTCTAAGTCTTTCCGCAGTAGTCCATCGTCGTCCAAACTACCAATAAGATACTCCAGAATATCCCTTTGCCGTTCAGTTAGCTCCAGTTCGCCCACCTGCTCATTGAGTTTATCAATAAAGGAAGTGGTATCTCCGTAAACAATCTCCTCATAGTCAGCATTGTTGCGTTGCTGTCGAGCATCGTAAGTCGGCAAGTCGTCATCCGATTGCATGCGTTCCAAAGCAGAGTCAAGGGCGTCTTGTCTCTCCTCACGTTCCTGTTGTGAGTCGAAATCATCATCCTCTCTCTGTTCTACGGAATCGTTTGTATCAATGCTATCAGACTCCTCTCCACCTGCTTCTAACGCTGGGTTATCATCTAACTCGGCGTTCACAGACTCTTCCAGTTCGGTGAGTGGCATCTCCAAGAGCTTCACTTGCAACATTTGTTGCTGTGAGAGACGCTGCACCTGTTGCTGTTTTTGGGTCTGAATCTGTACTTGTTCCTGTGCCATCTTATACCTGAATTACGCTACAAAAGTACTAAAAAAAAGCATGAAAATCACTGGAAGTAATCTTTTAATTGTGCAGCTAAGGCAGAAAGTCTATCTGGGTTATCATTACCATATCGGTTCCATATATCCTGACAAGGCAATAATAGGGGCGTAATCATTAGTTCTTCGCGATTGAGATAAGGGTCACAAACCTGAAAGGCATCCATTACCTCCACCACAGAATGGGCTTTTATCTTCATCAACTTAGCCATTTCGCGTATCTCGGGAGTCTCTTCTACCATCGTGATAGGCGTCAGTCGGAAGTAAAGATCTAATATTATCACGAGCATGAAAGGTCTCAATTCATTATAACCATCTATTGGAAGGAAGTCATGCTCAAATGTTTCCCTTAGTTGCACACCATTATAAAACTCCTTCGCTTTGCCGAATCCCTTCATTGAACGCAGTTTCTTCACATCCTTATTGAGCTTGCGTGTGTTCTCAGCGTAGGTTTCCCAGATAAGTTGTAACACTGGAGTGTCACGGTGGCGCAGCTTGAATTGCTGTTCATAGAGGCTCTTTGGCGGTATATGAAGTTCCAAACTAAGCTCTACCAACGCATGGGAATACATTGGCTTCATGCCCTCCGGCTTCTTTAAATACAGCTGGAGGAGGAGTAACCAGTAGTCGTCAGACCATAAGGGATGTGTTGCCATATATAGAAAGGAGTATCTTTGTTTTTCGCAAAGATACTCCTTTTTATATTAATAAGCAAATTTTTGCCCACTTCTGATAGCCCTCTTTATTACTTCACACCGCCCACTAAATCATCATTCTGTATGCTCCTCGCAACTTTCTTCACGTTTGCACGCAGCTTTCCGAAGTTCCATGAGAGGCTAATACCGAACTCTCTTGGCTTACCCCAAGACTTATCTTGACCTATAAAGTCGCCTTTTACGGTACGCGTGTTGTACTCCTGTCGTTTCGTGAAAGGCATTTTGCTATAAAGTGTAAGGGTGAGTTTATCTTTGAGGAAACGTCTGGTAAGATTGAATATATAGTTGTTCCAGCGGTCCCCATATAGGTATGGAGTGTATACAGGACGCCCGAATTGCACATCAAGGTTCATCTCGAAAGTCAATTTCCATGGTAACTTCTGTTCCACATCGAAGTATATATCCCCCCAACACCCTCTGTTCTTTATCGAAGGAGAGGGGATGCTGATTCGTGAATAGTTAACCGAACCATTCAAACTAAGGCTCGTTCCTGTGAAAGGTTGCCATTGCGTATAAGAAGAGACACCCAGACTTCTCTTCTTCATAACGTTATCGTATGTTGCAACAATATCCTGTCCATCTGTGTAACGGGTTCCTGTTATATCGTTATTAGTGAAGGTGTAATAAGGAGTGAAGCTCCAGGTCAGTTTCGGAGTGATTAATGTATAGGTCATTTGGAGCTTCTGGTTATGACTACTCCCTAAGTCGGCATTACCATAAGATACATAGTTTGGCGTGCGAACAACAGCCGGATTAAGATACTTGATACCGGGTCTATTGATGCTTGTACTATAACTGAACTTTAGCGTTTGTGCATCTGTTATCTTGTATTGAACGCTTGCGGAGGGCACCCAGTCATGGAGATTGGCATGGAAACCCGTGCCGCTTCCATCGGGAAAGTCGGCTTTCATGTGGCTATACTCATATCTTAAGCCAGCCCGAGCAGACCAATTACCAGCCGTAAAGAGGTAAGACAGATAGGCAGCAGCCACCTGTGTGTTATGCTTAAACTCCTTGTCTTCGTTTGGCATAGAGCCTGTGTAATCTGTACGTGTGTGACTGTTATTGTTACGAAAGATGTATTTTAGACCGCTTTCGAGCTTATGCTGTTTACCAAAGGGGCGCACGTAATCTAATTGGAAGGTGTGTTCAGTGAATCGCTCACGCGAGTGTAAGTCACAAGCAGTGTAGTTGAAGGGTGCATTCACAAGGTTACTTAACTCTATACGATTAGTCTTCCGATGGCGTGTAGCAGCCAACATGTAAGACAGTGTGAGCACTTCTCCATCCAAATGCGTCTTGTGCTGATAGTCTAATCGCCCTCCGATGTTGAAATAAGAGTAGTGAGGTATCGCTGTGGATTCGTCATATTGATAGAGAAGATGGTTGTTCTTGTCCCATCGTTCATAGTTCGATATAACCGTATTGCCCACCTTATAACCGAAAAGAGAGGCCGATGCAGTCAAGAGATTCAGTGAGTCAAGCTCATAACTGGCACTGACGTTACCGATATGAATGTTCCCTCTCGTGGCGTGGTGACCCTTTTCAAGAGACTTCTCACCCGTCTTGAGGTATGTAAACGAGCTTTCTACCTCTCTTTCCGTTTGCTTCCCTGCCTGATAATATTCCATGTAGTTAATGGTAGTAGTGAGCTTTCCCACCTGCGTAGTGAGCGTTGTTCCAAGTCCAGCAGAGCCGTATGAACTTACAGTTGTTTGTATATTGCCTGATAATCCTTGCATGCGTACATTGCTCATCATTACGATGTTGAGGATAGTTGACGTCCCTTCGGCATCATACTTAGCACCGGGATCGGTGATAACCTCAATCCTCTTGATGGTAGAAGCAGGCATTGCTTTCAGTATCTCTTTGAGACTTTGCCCTGCAAAAGCAGGGTCGGGGTGCCCGTTTTTATATACTTTGAAGTTTGCAGAACCTTGTACTTTGATATTGTCCTGACCGTCAACAGTGACGAAAGGAACCTTTTTCAGCACCTCTAACGTGTTCTTCGTTTGTGCCGTCGCATCGTCTTTCACGTTGTAAGTCAGCTTGTCAATATCATTCTTAATCAGCTGTTTTTGATGCGTCACAACGACTTCTTTCAACTTTTGCGTCTTTGTTGTGTCGCTCTTAGTGGCTTCTTGTGCCGACAAAGGGGTTGTCAAGAAGAGGATTATTGATAGCAAGGTAACGTTTCTTCTCATAATGGTATCCTTTCCAAGATATAGTTAATAATCGGAGACAAAGATATGTTTTTTCTTTCAACTTGTCAATAGTTACTACTTGTTTTTTACGTCTTTTAATATAAAGAAGAAGCCTCACCCCCGTCCCCTCTCCGAATGGAGAGGGGCGTGAATAGTGTTGTTTGCAAATGAAGGGGGCGTTTCTTCGATGTGAAGAGACGCCTTCTTTGTTTTGAAGAGGGCGTCTCTTCCATGCGAAGAGGGCGTTTCCTTGATGTGAAGAGACGTCCTTTTTGTTTGTAAATAACGCTATTCACTCCCCTCTCCATTCGGAGAGGGGTTGGAGGTGAGGCTTTTTTAGTGTTTTAATCGTTGGTCGTTAAGCGAATTAAAGACTGGTAAATAGCATTAGTATCGAATACTTTTTGTAAATTTGCACATTAGTTATAACAAGTGAAAGAATGGAATACAACTTCAGAGACATTGAGCAGAAATGGCAACAGAAGTGGGTTGATTTGAAGACTTACAAGGTTGTTGAGGATAAGAATAAACAGAAGTTCTACGTGCTAAACATGTTCCCTTATCCATCCGGGGCAGGCTTACATGTGGGGCACCCGTTGGGTTATATAGCCAGTGATATATATGCTCGTTATAAGAGACTCAATGGTTTTAACGTCTTAAACCCTATGGGCTACGATGCTTATGGGCTCCCCGCAGAGCAGTATGCCATACAGACTGGACAGCACCCAGAGGTTACGACGAAGAAAAACATAGCCCGTTACCGTGAGCAACTGGATAAGATTGGCTTCTCATTCGACTGGGATAGAGAGGTAAGAACATGTGATCCGCATTACTACCATTGGACGCAATGGGCATTCGAACAGATGTTTAACTCCTATTACGACAATCGTTTACAGAAGGCGCAACCTATTTCTCAACTCGTAAAGCACTTTGAAGAGGAGGGAACTCTCAATCTCGATGTGGCTCAAAGTGAGGAGTTTGTATTCTCAGCACGCGACTGGATGAGTATGAATGAGCGTGAGCAACAGGAGAAACTGATGAACTATCGCATTGCTTACTTGGGTGAGACGATGGTGAATTGGTGCCCCGGTTTAGGTACAGTGTTGGCGAATGACGAGGTAGTCAATGGTGTTAGCGAGCGTGGCGGGTACCCAGTTGTGCAAAAGCTGATGAAGCAGTGGTGTCTAAGAGTGTCTGCATACGCCCAGAGACTGTTGGAGGGTTTAGAGAAGATAAACTGGTCTGATTCTATTAAAGAGACCCAGAAGAACTGGATAGGACGCTCGGAAGGAACAGAGGTGGAGTTTAAGTATGTTACTCCAAATGGTTCTGAAGGACAGAAAGAAGGAAAGTTTACCATCTTCACAACGCGTGCTGATACGATGTTTGGCGTCACTTTCATGGTACTTGCACCAGAGTCTGAACTCGTAGCAGAGCTTACCTCGGATGCACAGAAAGCTGAGGTGGAGGATTATCTAGCTTATGTAAAGAAGCGAACAGAGCTTGAACGCATGTCAGACCGTAAGGTGACGGGTGTCTTCACAGGCTCTTTTGGCATTAACCCATTCACTGGTGAGCAGCTTCCTATATATGTGTCTGAATACGTATTAGCGGGCTATGGCACTGGAGCAATTATGGCTGTGCCTGCTCATGACAGCCGTGATTATGCCTTCGCAAAGCACTTTAACTTGCCAATCGTACCTCTGATTGAGGGTGCGGACGTGTCGGAAGAGAGCTTCGATGCGAAAGAAGGAATCGTTATTAACTCTCCTGCGGAAGGCAAGGAGGCAGCTTTGGAGGGTTTCTCACTCAATGGGCTCACGGTGAAAGAGGCTATTGCAAAGACAAAGAAGTTTGTTAGTGAGAGAGGAATCGGACGTGTGAAGGTGAATTACCGACTGCGTGATGCCATCTTCTCACGCCAACGCTATTGGGGAGAACCATTCCCTGTCTATTATAAGAAAGGGATGCCTTACATGGTACCAACGGACTGCTTGCCGCTGGAGTTGCCTGAGATAGATAAATATGAGCCTACCGAGAGTGGCGAACCACCATTGGGTCGTGCGAAGATGTGGGCTTGGAGTGAGAAAGAAAACAAGGTTGTTGATAAGTCATTAGTAGATGATGAGACCGTATTCCCGCTTGAGTTGAATACAATGCCAGGTTTCGCAGGTAGTTCGGCATACTATCTTCGCTACATGGATCCGCATAATAACGATGCACTTGTGGGTCGCGAGGCTGATGAGTATTGGCAGAATGTGGACTTATATGTGGGTGGTACCGAGCATGCCACAGGTCATTTGATATATAGCCGATTCTGGGATAAGTTCTTATTCGACTGTGGTTGCAGTTGTAAAGACGAACCATACGAGAAGTTAGTGAACCAGGGTATGATTCAAGGACGCTCTAACTTTGTTTATCGAATCAATTCCGATGACCACTCAAAGGCTCCTGTCTTTGTTAGCTTAGGGCTTAAAGACAAGTATGAAACAACTCCTATTCATGTCGATGTGAATATTGTTCATGCAGATGTGCTCGATGTTGAGGCTTTCAAGGCATGGCGTCCTGAATACAAAGATGCCGAGTTTATCTTTGAAGATGGTAGTAAGTCGGCTGATAGAACATCGAATGAGAGTGCCGCAAGTAACGCTGTTTACAAGTGTGGTTGGGCGATAGAGAAGATGTCAAAGTCCATGTTCAACGTTGTCAATCCAGATGATATAGTGGAGCAGTATGGCGCTGATACACTTCGACTCTACGAGATGTTCTTAGGTCCAGTAGAGGCTAGTAAGCCTTGGGATACCAATGGTATTGATGGATGTTTCCGCTTCTTAAAGAAGTTCTGGAAGCTTTATCAGCAGGAACTGAACGATGAGGAGCCATCGAAGGAGTCGTTGAAGAGTGTGCACAAGCTCATCAAGAAGGTGACAGGAGATATTGAGCAGTTCTCTTATAACACGGCTATTTCAGCGTTCATGATATGTGTTAATGAGTTAAGTCAGCAGAAGTGCGCTAACAAGGAGCTGTTGAAAAAGCTGGTAATTGTCATTGCGCCATTTGCACCACACATGGCAGAAGAGTTGTGGGAGCAGTTGGGTGGTGAGACAAAGAGCGTTTGTGATGCTACTTGGCCAGCTTGGGACGAGTCTTACTTGGTGGAGAATGAGGTGCAACTGACTGTTTCTTTCAATGGTAAAGCACGTTTCCAAATGACTTTCCCGGCTGATGCTACGAAGGAAGACATTGAGAAGTGCGCATTAGCAGACGACCGCAGTAAGCATTACATAGATGGTAAAACAATTGTGAAGATCATCGTTGTGCCTCGAAAGATTATCAACATCGTTTGTAAGTAACTAATATTATAACCAGAGAGGATGTGTGTTTACACTGCACGCATCCCCTCTATATACCTTTTAAAACCTATGACTATTAATCAACAGCTCATCCGTTCCGAAGCAAAGGATTATCTCTTTCTTACGTTGGGACTGCTTCTTTATGCCGTAGCCTTCACTATCTTCCTCCTTCCCTATGAGATAGTAACGGGTGGAGTAACGGGTATGTCCGCCATTGTTTACTATGCAACTGGGTTCAAGATAGAGAACACTTACATGATAATCAACATCTCCCTGTTGGTTGTCGCACTAAAGATTCTGGGCTTCAAGTTTATGATGAAGACCATATATGCTATCTTCGCGCTCTACTTTATGCTGAAGTTTGCACAAGACCTGATGCCTGTTGATGCCCATGGACACTTCATTAAGGTATTAGGGGAAGGGCAGGATTTCATGTCATTGATTATTGGCTGTTGCATAACTGGTACTGGTCTTGCCATCGTCTTCTTAAATAATGGAAGTACAGGAGGCACTGATATCATCGCAGCATGCGTCAATAAGTATCGCGACATATCGTTAGGACAAGTGTTGATGGGCGTTGATATATTGATAGTAGGTAGTTGTCTCTTCTTCCCGCAGTTTGGTTCTATGGTCGACCGATTGCATAAGATGGTCTTTGGATACTGCACTATGTTCATCGAATGCTTCATGCTTGACCACGTAATGAACATGCGGAGGGAGTCAGTACAGTTCCTTATCTTCTCATGGAAACATGAGGAAGTAGCCAAAGCTATCGTCGATGAGACGGAGCACGCCCTTACTATACTTGATGGACACGGTTGGTACACAGGCAATGACATGAAGGTTATATGCTTACTGGCGAAGAAGAACGAGAGTAAAACTATCTTCCGTCTTATCAAGATGGTTGACCCTACAGCCTTCGTAAGCCAGAGTTCGGTCATAGGAGTGTATGGCGAAGGCTTTGATCAGATAAAGATTAAGGCAAAGAAGGATAAGAAGAAGCAGATAGAGAAGCTGCAACAAGTTGCTGAGAGTGTGCCTGTAAACAAAGAATAAATGGCTTTTTGAGATGAAAATAGTATTCGCAACGAATAATAAACATAAGTTAGAAGAGATAAAGGACATCTTAGGTAAGGACTTCGAGATTGTCTCTTTGGCTGAAATAGGCTGTCATGAGGATATTCCAGAGACGGGTTTAACACTGGAGGAGAACGCTCGCCAAAAGTCAACCTACATCGTTGAGCATTACAATCACGATTGTTTTGCGGATGATACGGGGCTTGAGGTGGATGCTCTCAATGGTGAACCTGGTGTACATTCAGCCCGTTATGCTGAAGGAACCGACCACGATAGTGAAGCAAACATGCGTAAGTTACTATCGAAGATGTCGAATGTTAAGGATCGTACAGCACGTTTCCGCACGGTTATCTCATTAATCATTAATGGTGTAGAACATCAATTTGAAGGGCGTGTCGAAGGGCGTATTGCAACCGAGAAACATGGTAAAGAAGGCTTCGGATATGACCCTATTTTCATCCCAGAAGGCTATGACAAGAGCTTTGCAGAGCTTGGCGAAGAGGTGAAGAATCAGATTTCTCACCGTGCAAGAGCCGTTAAGAAGCTCGCAGAATACCTATCCTCATCTTGCTAAAGCATTCATCTACGTGTTATCGATACTCCTTCCTGTTTATAAATGTAGCTGTGTGGCTTTGGTAACAGAGCTGCAACGGCAATGCATGGAGTGTGGTATTGCGTATGAGATCATCGTGGCGGACGATGGGACAATGGCTGATGCTACGAATCAGTACATCGTTGAGCGTAACAAAGTCATTGGTCAGTTAGAGGGCGTGCGGTATGTCATAAGGCCGGAGAATGTCGGTCGGTCAGCCATCCGCAACTTCCTTTTCTCGCAATCAAAAGGTGATTGTGTCCTCTTCATAGATGGGGATTTATCCCTTGATAACCCCGATTTTATTCGTAGATACACGCAGGCAGAAGGCGATGTGGTCGTTGGTGGCATCAGAATAGGTGGCAATCCAGAACAATGGAAAGGGAATCTTAGATACAAATATGAGTGTGCGTGCGAAGCTAATAACACCATAGAGAAACGACAAAAGCAACCTTTTCAACATCTTGCAACTAATATCCTCATACGAAGAAGTGCATTAGGTGAATGTCCATACGACGAGCGCATTAATCGTTATGGCTATGAGGACGTGTTGTTGGGGAAGCGTTTTCAACAGCAAGGACTTATTATTAACCACATTGATAACCCCGTTCTGTTCTGTAACTTTGAGTCTAATGAGGCATACATAAGCAAGACCGAGGAGGCATTACACACTCTCCTCCAATTCAGAAAGGACTTAATCAACTTCTCTTCACTGCTCAAGATGGTTGAAAGAATCCATCATTTCCACCTCGCAAAGCTCCTCTTTTTGGCTTTCAAGTTACTTCATAAGCCCTTAAAACATCGTTTAGAAAGCAATAAACCAAGTGTCTTTCTGTTTAATGTATATAAGCTCATGTATTATATAAGCCTTGAGCAGCAAGCAAGATAATATTCATTTCGACAAGAACCCACTATGACAATAAAACGAATTATCCTATCTTTTATCATTCTTATATCCTCTCTCTCTGCTTTTGCAGGAGGTATTGGGACATGGAAGTCTTACCTTTCTTATGCCAACATACAATGGGTTGAGCAAGGAGGCAATCGGTTATATGTACTTGCATCTAATGCCCTTTACACTTATAATAAGGCTGATCAAAGTATTCAAACATACGATAAACAGAACGGATTAAGCTCTATTGACATCCGATTCATTGGTTGGAACGAAGTCGCCAAGCGCCTTGTTATTGTCTACGAAGACAATAATATCGACCTAATGGACGCTAAGGGGAACGTTACGAACGTACCCGACTATTACTTAAAGGCTTTGACTGCCGACAAAACTGTCTATAGTATTGATATGAATGGGGCTTATTGCTATCTCTCAACAGGCTTCGGACTTGTCAAACTGAATGTTGCTAAGGCAGAAATAAGCGACAGTTACAACCTCTCCTTTCCGGTTAATTATAGTTATATAGAAGGTTCTTACATCTATGCCGCAAGCCAGTCTAATGGGCTATATCGTGCTCCGTTAACGGCAAACTTGCTCGATAAGAACAACTGGACACGGGTTGGTGGCTATGTGGCAAGACCGAAGACGATGGATGCAAACCTCCTTAATCAAGCGAAAACATTGAGTCCTGGAGGTCCAAAGTATAATAGTTTTGCCTATATCCAATACCTTAATAACCGCTTATATACCGTTCCGGGTATGTTTAAATCAGGTTATGCAGACTCTAATACACCGGGTGCTGTACAGATTCTACACGATGGTGAGTGGACGAATTATCAAGAGAATCTATCGTTAAAAACGGGCTATGACTATCTAGATAACAATGTTATTGCAGTCGACCCACGCAATGCTAACCATGTATTTGTTGGTGGAAGGACAGGCTTATACGAGTTCCTTGATGGGCAGTTAAAGGCTTATTACAACAAAGACAACAGTTTGTTGCAAGGTGCAATGGACCGAGGACGAGAGTTAGGAAACAACTATGTGCTTATTAATGGGCTCTGTTTCGATAATAAAGGCAACCTTTGGATATTGAATAGTCAAACCTCCAGAGAGAATCTCTTGCGTCTTTCGGCTGATGGACAGATGACTTCTTTCAGTAAGCCAACCCTCATGAAGGATGGAGTAGGGGGCTCAGTCCTAACAAGTATGGTCTTCGATAACCGCAACAACTTATGGTTCTGTAATGATCACTGGGGCTATCCTGCTTTGTTCTGTTACCAACCAGCAACCGACAAGTTGCTTTCTTTCACTCGATTTGTCAATGAGGATGGTTCGAATCTAGACTTAGTACCCCATAGCGTGACGCCTTTGTCGAATGGAGATGTGTGGGTTACCACTACGATAGGACCACTTCTCTTGTCTCGTTCGGCTATTGATAACCCTGAAACAGCCGTCTTTACACAGGTAAAAGTGCCCCGTAACGATGGTACCAACCTTGCTGATTATCTTCTGTCGGGCATTGATGTCACCTGTATGGCTATTGATGGAGGAGGCAGAAAATGGTTTGGAACAAAGGCAAATGGTGTTTATCTCATCAGTGCCGATAATATGACACAGGTGAAACATATCCTCTCTTCAAATAGTCCGCTCCTATCGGATAATATCCTTTCTATCGCTATCAACAACGCAACAGGCGAAGTCTTCTTTGGTACGGACAAGGGTTTATGCTCTTACATGAGCGATGCGACGACACCATCCGACCGACCGAGTAAGGACAATACATACGCTTATCCGAATCCAGTTAAGCCCGGTTATACAGGTCCAATCACCATTGTTGGACTCTCAATGAACGCTGATGTGAAGATTGTCACTACAAATGGTGTACTCGTTGCAGCGGGTACTAGCAATGGTGGTAGCTTTGTTTGGGATGGCAAGGATAGGTTCGGTAAACCCGTTGCATCAGGTGTTTATATGGTTGAAAGTGCTGATGAAGACGGTAACAATGGCGTTGTTTGTAAGGTGGCGATTGTTAGATAGAACGGAAATATTAATGATTTCATAATAATCTTACTATAAGGGACACCTATAAGGGAGGGTTGTCAATAGTGCAAATGATGGTAGAGAGGGAACATTGGATAGACATGCTGCGAGGTTTCTGTATGTTGGCAATATTGTTGGACCATACTGAAATCTATTATACAGGAGGTAATCTTATTCCTTATGATTGGTATGTTTCGAATGTCCTAATCGTCTTTTTCTTTCTGTCAGGATACCTCATGTACAAACAGCAAGGCTTTTCTTTGAAGCATAAGCTGACTTCGATAGGGCGCAGTCTACTTCTTCCTTACCTCCTTTTTACTGCTGTTTTGGCACTTCCGAAAGCCTTTGTGCATGGTCATAGTATAGACTGGGAGAGTTTATTATTACCTATCTTGACTGGTCGAGCCTCTTGGTTTATTGCTGCCTTGATAGTTTCTGAAGTTGTTTTTAGCCTTTTCTTGTGGATAACTCGTGGAAAAGTTATACCCTTATTCATTCTCTCCTTTTGTGCTTTTGTTGGTTCAGTACTTTTAACGAAACAATCCACTGATTATCCTTGGTGTATCAACAATGCCCTACATGCAGTTCTTTTCCTTTATATCGGATGGTTTTATCATTGTCGAAAAGAAGTTTTCAACCGTATCAACACACCATTATACACATCATTTCTCTTTATATTTCTTATAGTAATAAAAGGTTATGCAACGTGCAAAGGGGTGCACACGATGATATACCCAATAGGTGTAGACTCTTATTTCATATTCTTTCTTGATATGTTGACGAGCGTCTTCTTATTCGTTAATGTTTGTAAGCAACTTCCAAGGTGTAAGTCGTTAGAATGGGTTGGAGCGCATAGTATTGTTTATTATTTCGTCTGCGGAGGTGTTCCCCTTTGCTTATCTTTAGCACTTCAGAAGGTGGGTTTAGGCTATCATGGGGCTTATTATAGTGTACTGATAGCCTATGCTCTGGTCTGCATAGTCGCAAGCTGTATTGTAGCAATGGTCTATCGCTACTTGCCATTTATGCTTGGAAAGTGTCATTAAGCCCTTTCTTTGTCTTGTATGAGGTTATAACTGTTATAGACGTATAAACTCACTACAAATGAAGAGACGCCCTTTTGAGGGCAAAGAGAGCCTCTCCTTGATGCAAAGAAAGCCTCTCTTCAAATTGAAGAAAGGCTCTCTTTGTTTTTTAAAGCTGTTTTTCTCTTATTTTCCTAACGATTAGAAGGGGTATAGATGAGGCTTAGGATTGGGTGAAAGTCTACTTTTGAGGCTCAGATTTCTTATCCTTTACCTTCTTAATCTTTACCTTCCCTTGTAGTATATCTTCGCTTGGGAGATCTATACCGAGGCTGCGGGCACGCTCCAGATTGCGACTTCTTGCCTTACGCTGCGTATCTGCCTTCTGCTTAGTAATTGCTCCAGGCTTCTGTTGATAGAGCGGTAGAAGGCGCGGATTCCACGTTCCTTGCACATCACGTTTCGCCTTGCACTCTATGGATTTAGGGTAGTAATACACCGCCTCAGGCTCTCGCTGCGTTGCATAATCGCCTCCGTCCCACTTGCCGTTATCGTTATCATCAACAATGAGACGCATGTAGTACGTGCCAGGCTTTATGTAGTAGAAGGTCGCCTTATCGTCTTTTGCGGTTGTTTCCCTTACTGGTTTATCGCTTTCGTTGAGCAGTTGTACGAGGCAGTTCTTGCCCTTCATGCCCTCAAGAGACATCACTAAGGTGCCATATTCATCAATGGAAGGAATGCGAATACCCTGTTTGTACTTCTTAGAAACCCTCCCGTAGATATCCGTGAAGGCTGCCGAATCAAGCTCCAAGCTGTATTCTTTGCCTGTATCCCATGCACTGACGAGTTGTAACTGACGTGGTTTTCCGGGTTCAGTGCCCAACTGGTACTTCGCTCGATACCATGAGCTGTCCACCTTCTCATAGAGTTGTATCTTGGAAGTATCGATCTTCTCTATCGGAGCAGCAATCTCGAAGGATAGATTCTGGTCTGGACTCATCTGCGACGGAACGTTATATTTCACGTCAAGGGGCTTTGCTGGCATTGCTGTCTCATACGCTTTCCCACGTTCCTTAGCCTTATCTTGCTTCTTTTTCCACTTGTCGTATTCCTCTTGTTGGCTCTTCATGCGCTTTGCATAAGGTGTTTTTGCAAGTAGCTCAAGCGTCTCGGTCTGTGGAACAAGCCTCCCCGTGCTGTCTGTCATATTGTAAGTCATCTTCATACGCAGGGTGTCTTGATTGATAAGAGCAGAGTCACGAAGCCAATAAGTAATGGTATCTTGGTTCATACTTGGCTCTTCCAAGAAGGCATCCTTAGCGTTGAAATTCAGTGGAGTAAGCTGTGGTAGGCTCGCATCTCCATAGCTAAAGAAGAGCGTGAAATGGTCTGCATCCTTTCGTTCTGACTTTATGAAGTATCGATCCGTTTGTGCTGCTGTGAAGGCAGAGAGCGTTACGTCGTCTGGAAGAAAGTGGGTGTAAGGTACCTGCTTAATGTCTTTGATGTGCAAAGAGTCCGTCCATAGCGTGTCTTGTCGTATGTCTGGCTTCCACGAAGGCATGATAACTTCAGGCGTGAAAGCTATCTCTTCGCTCTTTTGATCATACTTGTAGTTGCCGTCCGCATCCTTTAGTGCATAAATACGATAGTCTCCTTTAGCAACACCACGTATCACAAAGTGCCCCCGACTATCGGTTCTTGAGACGCGCAACATCGGTAGTTTCTGGAAAGCAGTGTCACTTTGATTGCTGTAAAGACCCACGAGTATACCCTTGATAGGCTCTAGATTCTCTGCTTCCAACACATAGCCAGACACTTCGAGAGTATCAATATGATCACCAGTAGAGAAGCTGTAAGTGTAATTACCTAGTGGATTGCCCTCGTTGTTATCGGAGATTGCATCTGAGAAGTCGATAGTGTAGGTTGTATTTGGCTGTAGCTTATCTTGCAAAGCGACAGAGATATGCTTGCCTTGAGCCTTTATCTCTGGTGCTTCCAGCTGTGGTGGAGACACAACAACCTTCTCTGATGCGTTCTCTAACTTGATGAACTCATCGAAAAAGATGTTCACTTTCTTACTGTTCACATCGGTTGCTCGATCAGAGGGAGAGGCTCCTATGACCTTAGGAGGCGTCTCATCAAACCATCCACCATCGGGTTGTCCCATCTTGGCACACGACACTAACGATAGGAGAAGGAGGGTTATAAGACTATATGCGAGTGTTATTTTCTTCATATCTTATTGAACTTTTGTAGTCGATGAGGGGTGTATGCCGAGCATTCCATGAGGATATTTACAATCAAGAAGAGCGTATTTACTGGTTCATTGTCAGTAATTCTTCAAGGTTAGAACGGCTGTTTGACAAGCGAGGAATCTTGTGTTGACCACCGAGTTTACCCTTTGTTTTCAGCCAATCATTGAAGAGGTTCTTACGAGCAACAATGATTTCGAGGGGCTGAAGGGTCACATTATGATAGCGTTTAGCCTCATAATCAGAGTTGATCTCTTGTAGTTTGTTATCAAGGATAGTGGCAAACTCTGCAATAGACGTTGGCTCTTTAGCAAACTCAATGAGCCATTGATGTCGGCACTTAGCCTTTGCATCCATATAAATAGGTGCTGCGGTATAGTCTAATATTTGTGCTCCTGTAGCCTTACAAGCGGCATCGAGTCCCTTTTCTGCATTGTCCATGATGAGTTCCTCACCAAAGGCATTGATGAAATACTTGGTTCTTCCAGTGATAATAAACTTATAAGGACGGGTGGAGGTAAACTGTACTGTGTCGCCAATCTCATATCTCCAAAGACCGCAGGAGGTGCTAATCAGCATGGCATAGTTGCGTCCTACCTCTACACCAGATAGTGGAACGATGTTCGGATGATCGTTTCCAAACTCGTCCATAGGCAAGAACTCGTAGAATACTCCATAATCGAGCATGAGCGACATACTGCTATCTGAAGGGTCATCCTGTATTCCGAAGAACCCTTCCGAGGCGTTATATGTCTCCATATAGTTCATTCCCTGCTTTGTTATAAGCTGTTCGTATTGTTCACGATAAGGTGTGAAAGCAATGCCACCATGGAAGAATACCTCCAGATTAGGCCATACTTCCTCAAGGTGTTGTTTACCACTTAGCTCCATGACACGCACTAGTACGGATAGCATCCATGATGGTACTCCAGAGATATTAGTGATGTTTTGCTTAAGAGTTTCCCGTGCTATTCGATCGCGTTTCACCTCGAAGTCGCTCAATAGAGCAGTCTCTTTCTTGGGGACACGCACGATATTTGCAAGTGGATTAATGTTCTCTATGAGTATTGCACTTAGGTCTCCAACAAGTGAGTTGTGCAAGTTGTAATTGGGAGAATGACTACCACCAAGGATCAAACCTTTGCCATTGAAGAGCTTACTCTCTGGGTGATTACTAAGGTAATAAGCGATTACATCCTTACCACCTTGGTAATGAATGGTTTGCAGTCCTTCGTGAGTTATGGGTATAAACTTGCTCTTGTCGTTTGTAGTTCCTGATGACTTAGCATACCATCTAACCACTCCTGGCCACAGAATATCACGTTCTCCATGCCGCATTCTATCGATGTCGTCCTTCAGTTCTTCATAGGTGTTGACAGGCACGTTATGCACGAAATCATCATAAGAAGTGATGGTTGAGAACAGATGTTTGCGTCCGTATTCTGTATCTTTAGCCCGTTCTATAAGGTATTCCATAACCTCCTGCTGTATAGCTTCACCATCAGTTGTATAGCGATCTAGCTCCTTACGGCGTGGTTGGAAGTATAGTTTGTTTACTAAACTAGTAAGACTCATTCAAATTTCATTGCTTGATTAAATTGCAAAAGTACGCCAAAAATGCTATATGTTAAGGCTTTTCTATCTTTTTAACATTGCTATATGCAGTCTAAAAAGTGGTTTGTTAGTGTTTTTTACGTCGTTATTAACATGCTATTCTGCCGTCTCTAAGGGGAGGAATAGCGAACGGGAAGGCGCCTAAAGTCCCTCAGAAGTAAGGGGTGTAAAGCCTCAATCAATCTTGCAAGTAGGGTAGGAATTCTTAACGGGATAGTGTGCTGTAAAGAAGGAAAGGCTCTCCTCTATTTGAAGAGAGCCTTTCCTTGATGTGAAGAGAGGCTTCCTTTGATGCAAAGAAACGCCCTCTTCAAATCGAAAAGGGCGTCTCTTGGGTTGTTGCTTATTGCATTTTCCCTGTTAGCAATTCCTTGTTAAGATAGTCATAGACGTATCCAGTACTCTGGAAATAAAGCCCTGTTCGGGTATCTTTGAGCTTTTCGTATGTGTCAGAATTATAGAGAGTATCGACTGCCTCTTGCATATTCATTTCCTTATCAGACATGAGTTTGAGAATGAGGTCACGTGTTATACACTCTATCATATACTTTGTTTCGTTCATAAGCGTTTAAGTAGTTGGATGGACTGTTGGGTTCCGAAGAAGTATTGAAAGGTTATTCCTTTCATGTACTTCAGCCTTTCTAGGAAAGTTTCGAAAGTTATCTCTTGTTCTATATAGCGTCTGATCTGTAGTCCGACACGGTCATTTGCGATTGGACCAATGACAATATCATAGTCATGTGTACTTCCACCATCTGCAGAGTTGCGGTTGGCAAAAACGAACTCAGCCCATTCCTTGGTATATCCTTCAAATCTTTTGACCTTTAGGTTGGGGTTATCTAATTGCTTTTCGTCGAACTCATAGACATTTAAAATAGGTTTACCACCATTGGTAAAGGTCTTATATTTTGCCATCTCAAGGGCTTGTTTCTTGTCAGCACTTAGGTAGAAGCCTTTACCAAAGTCCTTGTTTGGTTTGGACTTAGCAAAGTCTATGACCGTTACTATCTGATTGGAACCATGGTATAAGGTCATACTAATGCTCCTCCCTGCCTTTGACAGAATGTTATTAAGTCGTTGATAACGTCTCGAAAGCTCTGCGTGTGCATCACACCATAGAACCGATCAATGAGATCAATCGCCTTATATCGTTTCAAATATCTATAGGCTTGTCTGTCAGTGAGATTCTTTCTTTTTGCAAACTCACTGATGATAGCAACGAAATATTCCGCTTTGTTCTTTGTTTCTTCCTTATCCATAACTTTGTTTTAAGCTATAAATACTAATGGAAATAACCCTTAATTGAGGAAGTTAAGTTTGTTTTTAGCACCGTTCTCCTTTGATCCTGAAGAATTGAAAAGAGCCTTAATGTGCTTCTAACCAGTTCTTTCCCCAACCAGCATCAGCTATTAGTGGGACATTGAGAGGATAGGCATTCTGCATCTCTTCGAGGACTATTTTTTCCACCTTCTCACGCTCATCTGGATAAACAGAGAAGTTGAGTTCGTCATGTACCTGTAGTATCATCTTTGAACGGATACCCTCTTCTTTGAATCGATTCCATATCCGCACCATAGCAACCTTTATAATATCTGCCTCTGTCCCTTGTATAGGTGCGTTGATAGCATTGCGTTCATCGAAACCACGGATGGTACCATTTCGACTGTTGATATTCGGTAGATAGCGGCGACGATGGAACAAGGTTTCAGCGTAACCTTTGCTTCTTGCAAGCTCTTTCGCATGTTCCATGTAGGCTTGAACCTTAGGGAATGTGCGGAAGTAGTCCTGTATCAACGCCCTTGCCTCATTGTTGGGTATCTCCATCCTTTGGGCTAATCCGAAGGTAGTTATACCATATATAATACCAAAGTTAGCCTGCTTTGCCTTCTTTCTCTGTGCGTCCGTCACGTCATCAAGAGCCTCATGCCAGATCTTAGCAGCCGTCGCCCTGTGTATGTCGTAACCCTCTCTAAAGGCCTCCATCATATTGTCATCCTCTGATAGATGAGCCATGATTCGCAGTTCAATTTGGCTATAGTCAGCTGAAAAGAACATACATCCTTCCTCTGGAATAAAGCACTTTCTAATCTCTTTCCCATCGTCTGTTCGCACTGGAATATTCTGTAGATTAGGGTCGCTAGAGGATAGTCTTCCCGTTGCAGTTAACGCCTGATTGAATGAGGTGTGGATGTGTCCTGTACGGGAGTTTATTAGTTTCGGCAAGGCTTCGACATAGGTACTTAGCAACTTCTTCATGCCTCTGTAGTTCAGTATATTACGTACTATTGGGTGCTTAGATTCGATACTCTGCAACACTTCTTCACTAGTGACATACTGCCCAGTCTTGGTCTTCTTGGGCTTATCCAATATCTGCATCTTACCGAAAAGGATGTCTCCTACCTGCTTTGGGCTCGATATATTGAACTCCTCACCAGCCTCTTTAAAGATCTTCACCTCATATTGCCTCATACGTTCAGTGAATATCTTTGACGTTTCTTTTAACGCTTCCGTATCAATGCGAACACCGGTAAGTTCCATGTCAGCCAGTACACGGACAAGGGGCATCTCAATACTCCAGAACAACTCTTCAACATTGAGTTCTTTCAGCTTAGGAGCGAGTACATTCTTTAGACGTAAGGTGATGTCGGCATCCTCGGCAGCATATTCATAGATATCGGAAGGGCTCAAGTCGCGCATATTCTTTTGCTTCTTTCCTTTCGAGCCAAGCAGCTCTTCGATGTGTATGGTTTGATATCCAAGGAGTGTTTCAGCCATGTAGTCCATGTTGTGACGAAGCTCTGGTTGGATGAGATAATGTGCTATCATCGTGTCGAACATCGCTCCTTTCAATTTCACTCCATAGTTACTTAGTACCTCATAATCGTACTTGATGTTCTGACCAACCTTTAGAATCGACTCGTTCTCATATACTGGCTTGAATATTGCAACACGTTTCAAGGCTTCTTCGCGATTCTCTGGAATAGGGACATAATAGGCTTCCTTTTCCTCAATAGAGAAGCTCAAGCCCACCAATTCAGCACTGATAGCATCGGTAGAAGTCGTTTCTGTGTCTAAACTAAGCGTTTCCTTTGTTAAAAAAAGCTCACATAAGCAATGCAGATCAGCCTCATTATCAATGAGTTGATAGTTATGTTGAGTCGTTTTAAGGCTCTCAAAACTCGCTTTTTTCGCTTCGCTTGGGGTGTCGGGCGTAAATTCTGCAAATAAATCAAGCTGATTTTCGACAACTTTTGACTTCTCTTTATCTTTGTTAAGGAACTTGTTAATAAGTGTCTTAAACTCTAATTCTTCAAATATTGCGCGTAGTTTCTCCTCGTCCGGTTGCTGAACTCTCATGTCATCGAGTTCCAACTGTATTGGAACATCCGTGCGGATTGTTGCAAGGAATTTAGAGATTTTGATATCTTCAACGGCAGCTTCAACTTTTTCTCGTAGTTTCCCCTTTATCTCATTAGTGTGAGCAAGCATATTATCAATGCTCCCGAACTGGCTAATCAACTTCGCCGCAGTCTTCTCACCAACCCCCGGACAACCGGGAAAGTTGTCTGCTGTGTCTCCCATCAATGCCAGAATGTCTATGACTTGGGATGGGGTAGGGATGCCATACTTACTTTCCACCTCCTTTTCACCAAGTGTTTCGTAACCTCCGCCATGCTTTGGACGATACATGTAAACGTTTGGTCCAATCAATTGACCATAGTCCTTATCCGGCGTAAGCATAAAAGTTTCGATTCCATCGGCACCGAATCGGGTTGCAACAGTACCTATGATGTCATCTGCCTCGAAGCCATCTACCTGCAAGATGGGGATGTGCAACGCCTCTAATATCTGTTTGATTAAGGGAACAGAGAGCTTAATATCCTCTGGCGTTTCCTCTCTTTGCGCTTTATACTGGGGATACGCATCGTGTCGGAAAGTCTTTCCATGATCGAAAGCAACCGCTATATGCGTTGGTTTCTCCTTCGTCAACACCTCATTCAGAGTGTTACAAAAGCCCATAATAGCCGATGTATTCAGTCCTTTGGAGTTAATACGAGGACTGCGAATGAGTGCATAATAAGAGCGAAAGATCAGTGCGTATGCATCAAGAAGAAACAGTTTTTCCATAAAAGTAAATATGTATTTTAAGCTGTAAAAGTACTAAAAATATTCCATAATATGCGATTTATTGACTAAATTTGTATCAAATTTGAAGTCAAAGATGGATACCCTTTCACTAATAAAGCAACCGATTGAAGCAGAATTAGTCGATTTCATCGACCTTTTTAACAATGCTCTCAACCATGAGGACGGGCTTTTACAGATGGTTTTGAACCATATTAAGCAACGCGCGGGGAAGCGTATGCGCCCCATTCTAATTCTCTTGATAGCTAAAAACTTTGGTAAGGTTTCAAGCATAACACAGCATGCTGCAGTGGGATTGGAGCTTCTGCACACAGCATCACTTGTCCATGATGATGTCGTGGATGAGGCTGCTGAACGTCGAGGACAGGCTAGTGTGAATGCAGACTATGATAATAAGGTAGCCGTGTTAGTAGGTGATTATGTACTGTCAACGGCTCTTTTGCATGTTAGTTATACCCATTCGGAGATGATAGTGCGCCGATTAGCCGAACTGGGGCGCACTTTGAGTGACGGAGAGATCCTCCAGTTAGCTAATATACAGAACAAGGAAGTAACCGAGGAGGTGTACTATAAGATTATAGAACGTAAGACTGCGGCTCTTTTCGAGACCTGTGCTGCCATCGGAGCAGAGTCTGCTGGTGCTACAGAAGAGCAGGTTGAGGCTGCAAGACTATTTGGTAAGAACCTCGGAATAGTGTTCCAAATCCGCGATGATATCTTCGATTACTATGATTCGGAGGTTGAGATTGGGAAGCCAACAGGCAATGATTTTGCAGAAGGAAAGCTCACTTTGCCCATCATTTATGCGTTGAAAACGACGCAAAATGAGGATATGATGAGGTTAGTTCATAAGGTGAAAGCACATAGTGTGACACATGAAGAGGTCGAGACCTTAGTTCGGTTTGCAAAAGAAAATGGTGGAATAGAATATGCGGAACGCCGTATGTGGGACTTCCATGCCGAAGCGCAAGGCTTCATCGACAAGTATGTTAAGGATGAAACGATACGCACTTCTTTGCAAACTTACCTTGATTATGTTATCAAGAGAAGGAAGTAATCACTCTTTCTTGTAGATTGATAGCACTCAATACAACGTCAGTCAATTTCGCAATCAAGCTATTTTATTAGTTATAAAAACGCCCTTCTTCAATGGATATAACAATTAGTTATCCTAGAGAAGGGCGTTTGGTGTTTTGAAAAATAATTTATTTATAAATTGATAATAGATTAATAATACTAAATTAATAATCTATTTTTAAAATCACGAAAAGCCTTTTTCTAATTTTAGGGAATGTTTTCTCTGATAAAGGTAAGTGTTTCTTGCTGTTTAAAGAAGCGTTTTCTCTTATGGTATAGGTGTGTGGCAGGAATAGAGAAAATGGGCTACAATGAAAAATCCCCACGCCTTTTATGAAAGGGTGGGGACGTTATGTGTTATGGTGTCAGTCTAGAAGAACTTAGTCTCCGAACCGATGATCTCACTTAGAAGAAGGTTTGTCAATCGACTTGTACCCATTCTGAACCAATAGTTAGTGAGCCACTTTTCACCTAGAACCTCTTTAACGATAGTATAGTAGATAACGGCATCCATGACCGTATTAATGCCTCCTGCGGGCTTTAAACCGATCTGTATGCCAGTCTTCTTGTGGTACTCCTTGATGGCTTGACAGAGCACATAAACCGACTCGGGAGTAGCACTAATCTTCTCTTTACCCGTACTTGTCTTTAGATAGTCAGCCCCGGCGTACATAGCGAGGATAGCTGCTGTCTTGATATCATGTGCATTGCGGAGGTCACCAGTCTCTAGAATTACCTTCATGGGGACGTCTCCACAGGTCTGTTTAAGTTCACTGATGGTATCACAAACGCCCTCGTAATCGCCTGAAAGGAACTTACCTACAGGCATAACGATGTCGATCTGCGTTGCACCATCCTTGATGGCAAGTGCCGTCTCAATGGTTTTTACCTCGAGAAGAGCCTGTGATGAGGGGAAGTTACCCGTCACATTCGTAATGTCAACACCATCTACTTCGAGGCTATCAGCGATGAGCTTCGTGAAACAAGGGTATGCGCAGACAGCTGCGACATGCGGAAGATCAGGGTATTCGCTATCGAACTTGTTTACTTTCTCTACCATTGCGAGCACCTTCTCTTCGGTGTCTGCGGTGCTAAGAGTGGTTAGTTCGACGCTACCAAGCAAGAATTTCTTTACTTCAAGATTATCATTCTCTGATACTTTCTCGGCTATAATCTTTGTCACAGCAGCCTTTACTTCCTCATCAGTGATGTTGAGGTTGTATTGCTCTAAAGCCTGATCGTACTCGCTCTTCTCAACGATTCCATTCGCTTTCTGCGCCTGGATATCCTTTGAAACGGTGTCTTTAATGATTCCCATATTGTTTGTTTTGTAATTAAGATATAGATGTTTTATTTATTAGTTTATGCTTTGTTTGATTGCTGATTATCAGTGAGTTTAGGGTTATTCTTGTGCCTGTCTTTGTCACGTGATGTCTTTTTAGCAAAGCTGCGTTGCAGTTCTTCGGTGAGATTAACGCCTGTCTGGTTTGCAAGACAGAGCAAAACCCACAGAACATCAGCCATTTCTTCACCGAGGTTGGGCTTTTCTCCTGCCTTAAAGCTCTGGTCTCCATAGCTTCGAGCTATGACTCTTGCCAGCTCGCCAACCTCTTCTGTGAGGCAAGCCATATTGGTTAGTTCGCTAAAATAGCGTACACCATACTCCTTAATCCACTTGTCTACGGCCTCTTGAGCCTCTTGTATTGTCATTATTCCTTGTTTTTAGTGTCCATGCAGATGGTTACCGGACCATCATTTAGTAGTCTCACTTTCATGTCGGCACCGAACTCTCCCGTGCCAACAGGCTTTCCTAATGCTTCGCTTAACGCCTTGCAGAAGTAGTTGTAAAGTGGGATTGATACTTCATGGCGGGCTGCGTGGATCCAACTGGGTCGGTTTCCTTGTAACTAGCCATTAGGGTGAATTGAGAAACAACGAGTATCTCACCGTTGATGTCCATAATGCTGCGGTTCATTACACCTTGTTCGTCATCGAAGATACGAAGTCCTATAACCTTATTAACCAACCACTTAGCATCTTCTTCAGTGTCTTCTTCACCAATGCCAAGCAAGATGAGTAATCCAGCTTGAATGCTTGACTTCACTTGCTGTTCGATAGTTACGGACGCTTCAGATACCCTCTGTATTACAATTCTCATACGGCAAATGTACAATAATTATTTGGTTATCTGCTTATTCAGCATGAAAATAATTGTAAACTAAGCTTGCTTTGCTTGCTCCTATTATACTCGTAAGTATCTGGCTATCAGCTTCTTTTATGTTCTTAACACTCTTCAGTTCCTTTAATAACATGTCTTTCGTCTTCGGACCAATGCCTTTTATGTTGTCTAACTCGCTGTGTAGCTGATGTTTAGAGCGTTGATTGCGATGGAAAGAGATAGCATATCTATGCACTTCGTCCTGTATCTGTGTGAGAACTCGAAATAGTTCGCTCTTCACATCGAGTGCTACTACCTGTTGCGGAAAGCCGAAGAGGAGTTCATTGGTGCGGTGTTTGTCGTTCTTGGCAAGTCCAGCAATAGGGATATTGAGGTGCAGTTCATCCTCAATCACCTCTCTTACGACTTCCATCTGTCCCTTGCCACCATCTGTAATGATGAGGTCGGGGAGGGGAGAACCTTCTTCTTGCATGCGGATGTAACGCCTTCTGACGACTTCCTGCATGCTTGCGTAATCGTCAGGGCCTACTACTGTCTTGATGTTGTACTTACGATAATCTTTCTTAGAAGGCTTCATTCCTTTATAAACAATACACCCGGCAACAGCGTCGGAACCGGAGATATTGGAGTTATCAAAGCACTCTATTTGGTAAGGGAGCTTCGGTAACTTTAGCTTTTTTTGCAGTTCTCGCATCAAGCGAGTCTGTTTCTGCTCTGGATTTAACTTCTCCATCTGTTTCAATCGATCGAACTTGTATTGCTTAGCATTCATCTCTGATAGTTCGAGAAGATGCCATTTATCACCGCGCTTAGGTATGACGAACTCCGCATCTTTTATCTTAAAATCAAGTTCAAAAGGTACTATTATCTCCTTAGCGGTGCTTTTGAAGCGTTCGCGAATCTCTAAAATAGCCAAGTTCAAGAGCTCTTCATCGGTTTCATCGAGTTTTCTCTTGTATTCATAAGTGAAACTTTGATTGATTGCGCCATTCTTAACATGAATGTAATTAACAAATGCGTTCTTTCGAGAATCATCATCTATGATGGTGAAAACATCCACATCTGTGATGGTATAACTAACGATCTCGTTCTTTGCCGCAAAGTTATCGAGGGCAAGATAACGCTGTTTACAGAGTTCAGCATCCTCAAACTTTAGTTCTTCTGCATATTTCTGCATCTTCTGTTTGAGCATTTGTTGTACGTTACGAGTATTTCCCTTTAATATTTCTCGTGCTTGTTTGATGGCTTCCTGATAGTCTTCATAACTTTGTTTGTTGATACATGGAGCTCCACAGTTATGTAGATGATATTCGAGGCAAGGCTTATATTTACCCTGTTCTATGCCTTCTTTTGTGATAGGGTAGCGACAGGTACGCGGCTTATAAAGCTTTTTTATGATCTCTAAGATGGCATACATGCTTCCAATATGGCTGTATGGACCATAGAATGAACCAGAATGCTTGTTGATAGTACGCGTCTTGAATATACGTGGGAAATACTCATTTGTGACGCAGATACTCGGATAGGTCTTACCGTCCTTGAGTAATACGTTATACTTAGGTTTGTACTGTTTGATAAGTTGGTTTTCGATTAGTAAGGCGTCTTCCTCTGTATTGACAACAGTGTAAGATATATCATGAATCTTAGAAACAAGTACCTTTGTTTTGAATCGATCCACCTCTTTGTAGAAGTAAGATGATACACGACTCTTAAGGTTCTTAGCCTTTCCTACATAGATAATTGTATGTTCAGAATCATAGTATTGATAGGTTCCGGGCTTCTCTGGTAAGCTCTGTACAATACTCTTCAGATGGGCTAATCGCTTCAAGTTATCTTCTTTATTCATTTTGTGTAACTGCTTTGTTTAAAGGTTGTTTAGCACTTTTCGTTTCACGTGGAACGTTAATATGTTTGTGAGAGTGTGGGCTTTGTTATGTGAGTTATTGTTTGTTTTATTTGTCACTATCCTTGTCTCTACAGCTTCTGCTTGTTCTCTTGAATGTGAGAGTCGCCTTATAAGGAAAAAGGAGCAACCCTATTTGTTGGATAGCTCCTTTCTTCTCGTTTCTTATTGGGTCATCCTTGCTAGATTAGAATTGGAGCAAAGAGGTGACTTCTATGTCCTTACCGAATTGATTTCGACTATCAGGAAATTCGCTATGAAGCTCAATGATGAAGTTACAATATACTTTCTTCGGATGGAACTTCTTGACTAAGTCGCATGCAGCCTTCATTGTTCCACCTGTTGCGAGTAGGTCATCATGCAATAAGACTATGTCGTTCTCGTTGATAGCATCTTTATGGATTTCGATAGTATCAACACCATATTCCTTTGCATAACTCTCTTGAATCGTCTCACAGGGGAGTTTACCTGGTTTACGACAAAGCACCACTCCTGCACCAAGACGGGTTGCCACGGCTGAAGACATGACGAAGCCTCGACTCTCAATGCCGACTATCTTGGTTACACCCTTGTCTTTGTAGAGGTCTACCATCTCGTCTGTAATTTCTTGAAGAGCCTCTGGTGACTTGAATAGGGTAGTCACGTCGCGAAAGTTGACACCCTTTATTGGCCAATCAGGGATGCACCTCAAATTGTCTAATAACAGTTTCTTGTTCATTTTCAGTTTGTTATATAGTTATGTTTTATGCGTTAGTTTCACGTGAAACGAGGTTCGTTTGTACGTGAGTTAGGCTATCTCCCCATGAGAACAAGTAGCACATTTATATCACTGGGACTTACTCCTGGGATACGACTTGCCTGTGCTAACGTCTCTGGTTGTATATGTTCAAGCTTTTGTCTACATTCTGTTGATAGGTCATGTAGCTCACTGTATTTGAAGTGACCTTTAATCTTTATATCTTCTAAACGGTGCATCTTCTCAGCAAAAACACGCTCTCTATCAATGTAGCCCTTATACTTTAATTTGATTTCTGCAGCTTCGGCAATTTCCTCCTTGCGGTTAGGTGTGGTCTCGATAACCTCTTTAAGACTTGGAATAACAGCTGGAAGGTTCTCGAAGTTGACCTGTGGTCGAGCAATAAGGTCGGTTATCTTTGTTGAACCTTTTATAGGAGATGTTCCTAATTGTACTAGGAAATCATTTACTTCTGTAGGTTTAACGGATGTTGTGTTACAGTAGTTAAGGATGCGATCAATATTCTCTTTCTTCTGAATCCACCAATCATAGCGATCACGTTTGGCAATACCTATATTATATGCACGTTCTGTCAATCGTGCATCTGCATCGTCTTGACGTAATAAAATACGATATTCTGCACGTGAGGTAAACATACGATAAGGTTCATCAACACCCTTTGTTGTTAGGTCATCAATAAGAACTCCTATGTAACTTTCGTCTCTCTTCATAATGAAAGGATCCTGCCCTGTGCAGAGTAGGGCAGCGTTAATACCAGCAACAATGCCTTGTCCGCCAGCTTCCTCATATCCCGTGGTTCCGTTGACTTGTCCTGCAAAGAACAAACCATCAATGATTTTTGATTCAAGTGAGTGTTTCAACTGTGTTGGATCAAAGTAGTCATACTCGATGGCATAGCCCGGACGATAGATCTTAGCGTCTCGTAAGGCTGGAATCTTGTGTATTGCTGATAGTTGAATGTCCCAAGGCATACTTGAAGAAAAGCCATTCAAGTACATTTCATTCGTATTCGTTCCCTCTGGTTCGAGGAAGAGTGGATGGCTATCTTTGTCTGGGAAGGTCACAAGTTTCGTTTCTATCGAAGGACAATAACGTGGACCAGTACTCTGAATCTGCCCATTGAAGAGGGGAGACTCTGCCAATCCGCTACGCAAGACATCGTGTACTTCTTCGTTCGTGTTGCATGTCCAGCATGGTAATTGTGGTAGATGTCGATATTGACCATGGTAAGAAAACTGGTGATAATCGCTTTCTCCAGGTTGTGGTTCCATCTCTTCAAAGTGTACGGAACGACGGTCTATGCGCACTGGAGTTCCGGTCTTCATACGTTCCGACCGAATACCATGGCGTGTAATACTCTCTGTAAAGTTGTGAACAGCGGGCTCTGCGCATCGTCCACCTTCCACCTTTCGCTTACCAATGTGCATGAGTCCGTTAAGGAAAGTACCAGCGGTGATAATAACTGTGCGTGCATATAAGTCTATTCCCCATATTGTCTTGATACCCAGAACTTTATTGTTATCAACAAGTAGTTCGTCTGCTTGATCTTGAAAGATATCAAGGTTGTCTGTTTGGTCAAGTCTCGTGCGCCATTCCCAGATAAACTTTCCACGATCGCATTGTGCTCTTGGACTCCATACAGCTGGTCCTTTTGATCGATTCAGCATACGGAATTGAATAGCTGTAGCGTCGGTCACCAGTCCCATATAGCCTCCGAGAGCGTCTATCTCTCTGACTATCTGTCCCTTGGCAATACCTCCAACTGCTGGATTACAGCTCATCTGACCAATCTTATTCATATCCATTGTTATCAAACAAGTCATTGCACCCATGTTGGCAGCTGCTGTAGCAGCCTCACAACCTGCGTGTCCACCGCCGATAACAAGTACGTCATACTTGAATTTCATCGTCTTTTTACAAAAGTATAGGGGCACAATACCCCTAATTTATATCGTCACAAAATTAAGAAATAAATTCGAATTATATCTATATTATGGATAGAAAAGTTCCTTTCTAATTCCCCTCTCTTTTAATTCATCAGCCACGCTATACCTAAACCAATGTTACTATTTTGTGGTTAAAGTATGCCTTATCTGCGAAAAACAATGTCGTTTCGCTATCTGTCTTACGGCTAATAGCAATTCTTTCCATTCTTTTTTATTGCTGTGTTAACGTCCCACACATATCGTGCTGACACCCCACACAAGTGTTGCTAATGCTCCACACCTTAATAAGAAGAGTGTGATATAGAAGAAAGTAATTAAACGTTTAAAAAGAAGCCAATGCTTTATTGTTATGGAGACATACGTTCTTTGTTTATGAAGATAATATGTAACTTTGCATGTTCGGAGATAATAACAAACAAATGGAACTAAGTAATAAGACAGAAGAAAGCAACGAAGAACGTACAGCCTTAGGCATTCTGCTCACGATAAGTTTTTGTCATCTCTTAGATGACACAATGCACTCAATGCTTCCGGCTATCTATCCGATGTTGAAAAGTGAGTTTGGATTATCCTTCTTTCAGGTGGGTATCATAACGTTAGTACTACAGTTAACCTCTTCCATCATCCAACCCTTCGTCGGACTCTATGCTGACAAGCATCATGGTTGGTGGCAGTTGCCTGTGAGTATGGTGTTCACGCTCATCGGTATCTTTATGCTTTCGTATGCCGATAGTTTCCTTATCATCTTAGTCTCTGTATCGTTGTTTGGCTTAGGCTCTTCTATCTTCCATCCGCAAGGGTCGCAAGTAGCGCAGCAAGCCTCTGGTGGTCGTAATGGTTTAGCACAAAGTATTTTCCAAGTAGGAGGCAATGGAGGCTTCGCAGCAGGTCCATTGTTTGCAGCCCTGATAGTGATACCAGTCGGTCTGAGTGGTGTGCGCTGGTTTGCTTTTGCAGCCCTTCTTTTAGCCGTTATACTAATTTTTATAGGGAAGTGGCACGTCAAACAACTGAAAGTCGTACGTAAACGGAGTAGGGCACGATGGACTACTGCAAAGAGTTATACGCGTCACCAGATCTATGGATTTGTCTTTATCCTCTTCGTATTGATGTTCTCTAAGAACTTTTATACAGAGAGTATGGTCAGCTATTTCACCTTCTTTCTGATCGAGAAGTTCGAAGTTTCTATTCAAACTTCCCAACTTTGCCTGTTTGTTTTCTTAGCAGCAGAGGTCATCGGAACGCTTCTTGGCGGCTGGATAGGTGACCGCTACGGGCGTAAATACGTGATATGGTTCTCTATCTTTGGTGCAGCACCATTCACAATCATGCTCCCTTATGTGGGTAGTCTTGCTGGAACGATTATCTTGTCGGCTATCATTGGTCTCATCATAGCGTCAGCTTTCTCAGCAATACTGGTCTATGCGACTGACCTTATGCCCAATCATATCGGTACGATAGCCGGTATCTTCTATGGACTCTCGTTCGGTCTTGGTGGTATTGGAAGTACTTTTTTTGGTTGGTTAGCCGATCAGACGAGTATTCTCTTTGTCTTTAAAGTAAGTACCTTACTCCCGTTATTAGGTATTATAGCCGTCTATTTGCCAAAGATGAAGCGTGAGTAAGCCAGTAGCCATCAAGAGATCTCACTCCATTTCTACGTTTCCTGTCATTTCTGTCATCCTTTTGTTGCTTATAAAAAGCTGTCTGTAAGTCGTTTATGCAAAATGTTAAAAGTGACAGCAACTTACTTTAAAAATAAATTAGGGATATTAGGTGCTGTAGAGATGAAGGTATAATCAATTTCAAATAGTTCTGTTATGTGACTAAAATATATGATAATATTAGCCAATATAGCAATCGAATAAACAAGTATCAGTGCCAAGATGACTACATCAAAGCCCCTACTATAACTAATACTCATGCCCTTCTATTCTCTTCAAATAGCGTGTAATCTAATGTGATGAGCGTTATTTACGATGTACAAGCCCTTTTATTCCAATTAATTCCTTATCTTTGTAGCATAAATCAAATATATTACGCAATAACATTCATACATGCTTGTCCGTGTTGATAGAGGGCAGGCAAGAATCTAAACATTAAAAACCTACATGATTAAAAAGAAACTTTTAGTTACGTTTGCAGTAGGACTATGTGCCTTAACTGCGGCTCATGCGCAGGATAATGAGTTCGATTTAGGTAGTCAGCGTTCGGAGATTCAGTTGGTAAATCCCGTTCCTGGCAATCGAATTGACCATCACGGACTCGTTATTAACCCAACTCCTCGTTCGTTGAAGATGATGAATGGTGGGACAATCGACGTCAGTAATGGTGTTCAACTCATCAATCCTGTTACGAACAAGAAGGTAAAGAGCATTGATTATCAGCCCGACCTCAACTTCATTCCATTGGTTAAGAAGGGGCTACCTCTGCGTATCGAGTTAGTGAAAAATACTGCCCAATTCACAAAGGATATGGCTGGCGTAGCTGCAACTAATGGTGCTTACGTGTTGAAGATAACTAAGAATGGAATCAACATACAGGCTGAGAATGACTTAGGAGTGTTCTATGCCATCCAGACCTTGCGCCAGATGATGGAGAGCCCAGCCGTTGAGATGGGTAAAAAACTACCTTGTTTGGAGATCACCGACAGCCCCGTCTTCCCTTATCGTGGCGTTGTTGAGGGCTTTTATGGTACACCATGGCCACACGCCGTGCGCCTTTCTTTGATTGATTTCTATGGCAAGTACAAGCTCAATACCTATATCTATGGTCCAAAGGATGACCCTTATCACAGCTCACCTAACTGGCGTTTGCCTTATCCCGAACGGGAACAAAAGAACATCAAAGAGCTTGTTGACGCTTGTAAACGGAACCGTGTAGACTTCGTTTGGGCAATTCATCCAGGCAAGGATATCAAGTGGAACGAGGAAGATTATCAGAATCTTGTGCATAAGTTCGACCTTATGTATGCGGATGGTGTGCGTTCGTTCGCTATCTTCTTCGATGATATTGAGGGCGAAGGAACCAATCCTAACAAGCAAGTTGAGCTTTTAAACCGCTTGACTAAGGAGTTTGTAAAGGCGAAGGGCGACATCTCTCCATTGATTATCTGCCCTACAGACTACTCCAAACTATGGGCAAAACCAGGGGAGGATGGCCCGTTGAGCATTTATGGAAAGACCCTTGATCCATCCGTGAGAGTGTTCTGGACAGGCGACGTAGTGTGCAGTGACGTTACAAAGAGCACCCTTGATTGGGTAAACAGCCGTATCAAACGACCCGCATTCTTCTGGTGGAACTATGCAGTTACCGACTATGTGCGCAACTTAATACTGCAAGGTCCGGTATACGGATTGGACACCTCGCTCACAGCTAATGATATGTGCGGTCTCGTCAGCAACCCAATGGAGCACGGCGAAGCCTCTAAGTTGTCCCTATATAGCGTTGCTGACTACACGTGGAATCCGTCTGCTTATAATGCAATAGATAGTTGGGAACGTGGACTAGAAGTCATGATGCCACGCGCAAAGGCTGCTTATCGCACCTTCGCCATCCATTCTGCCGATACAGAAACAGGCTATCGTCGTGACGAATCATGGGAGGCTGAACCCTTCCGATTGGCTGATTACTCCAAAGAAAAGCGTGATAAGCTCTATCAAGAGTTCCAACGTGTGGCAGAGGCACCAGCTACTATCGAAGCAGGATGCACCGATTCGCTATTGCTCAAAGAGTTGAAACCATGGCTTGTAGAGTTTGGTAAGCTCGGAGAAAGGGGCAAGAAGGCTATCGAACTCATGGATCTCTATCGTTCTGGTGACGCTGGAAAGTTCTGGAAAGAGTATGTGAATAGTGGTATGACAGCGGCAGATAAGCAGGCATACGAGGCTCATAAGTCGGGAACAATGAAGTTACAACCCTTCTACGAGCACGCTATGTCCGACTTAGGCGATGCTTTTTACGAGCAGCAATCAGGTCAGAAAGCATTTACCTTGCGTGGGATTGGCTCTTACAAAAGCCTTGGTACTACCCAAAGTAAATTGATGTTAGATGGTGACAGCACCACTTTCTATACCTCAGGAGAGAGCCAGAAGGCAGGAGACTGGATGGGTGTCGCCCTCCCTGAACCTATGTCTTTGCGTGAGATACACGTACTTCAAGGTAGAAACTCTAAGGATGATTGCGACTTCTACGACCATGTTGCGTTGGAGTATTCCGTTGATGGCAAGACATGGAAGCCGCTTTTGACCGACTTGCACAACCAGTATGACATCCTGTGGAAGTCAGATAGTCCTATTGAAGCACGCTTTATTCGTTTGCGTCGACTCGATTCTGACCGTAAGAACTGGGCTTCTATTCGTTCGTTCGTAGTCACTCCTGTGGGTGCTGCTGATACAGCAACTGATGCGCTTCAGTTGGCGTTTGACCATCGTCCAGAGACTTCTTTCCATAGCACAGGTAGCCTTTCTTTCGAGGTTCCGAGCGGTATTACGGCTTACACCTTCCTACTTTCATTGCCAACGAACGAGCCTGTTTGCTTGCGACAATACGACAAGCGCGGTCGCTTGAAGGCTGAAATAAAGACCAACGAGCCGTTCTTCACCGCTAAAGTTGATAAGAAGGTTACTCGCATGGAATTAGTTGGTAAGGCTGATGTCTACGAGATTATACCTAAGAAATAAGTTCATTCTTTGTACGTTTTATCGCCCTTCTGCGGTAGAACTAAAGCTAAAAACAGGGATACACAAGCGTGTATCCCTGTTTTGTTGATGATATTCTACCTTGCTTAAAGCCTATCGTTCTCTATGAGTTCAGCACATTCCAGATTATTACAAAAGGCTTGTAATGGTTCTCCAAGTGCTTTGTAATGGTTCTCCAAAGCACTTGTAATAATCTGGAATGATGTTTTCTGTTATTTTAAAAACGTTTTTTGTCCAAAGAAAAGACGGGAGAGTCCGATCTTATCCATCACCCATGTGATGGCAAAAGAGCCCGTTATGGCAAAGAGAACGCTTATGAGAAGGAACAACATGCCCGTTGGTTCTATCTTAATCAGTAGGTTTTGATAGTACTTGGCAAGCATGGTGAAGATGGGAGAAAATAGCAATAAGGGGAAGGTATTGCGCCCAACAAAGAGCATAATACGGCGTAATTGTGTTGGAATTCGTAGGCGATAGAGCCACAATAACGTACTGATTACGAGGTAGACGATGCACACACCGCCGTATGAAGCACGATTATAATTGTTGACATCGAGGCTAATTATGATTAAGAGAATGATGATCCACCATTGAGTTGGGAAACTTTTGCGGAAGTCTCCAACCCCTTGTCGGATGATGACACCGCCAAGGAAGTAGGCAGCATTAGCCACTGAAAGGAGTTGACAACCATGAGATAGGAGCCAAAGAAACAAGGTTAGGAGGATAGTTCGACCTATCCAGAGTTGTTGAGGCTGGTTAAGTGTGTTGATGAAGTTTGCTATTTTACCCTTTTTAGAGCCTTCTCTCGGCTTTAAATCCACATTGGTTGTATCTGTACCACTTGTCTTGATAACTCGTCCTGACGGCGTTTTAAATGCCAAATAATAGGACAATCCACATAGAATTAACGTGTGTAAGTACCAATAAGGACCTATTGGATGTAGGAAGATATGGTCTAAGAGGATGGCAGGCGTTAGATGATTGATGTGTTCCCGAATGGGTAGGAGTGCCGCCATTAACGTGTAACTCGATTCCATAATGGCGTAAGGAATGAATATCCAAAGAAGCGTTTTGCCCAAAGCCGACCATGATTTGCGCACGTTAAAGAGGTAACCAGAGACTAAGAGAAAGCCCGGCATGTGAAAAGTATATACATATTGCTTGGCAACGGGATAGGTGTTACCGATGTAAACAAGGTGGAATGCTATCATTAAAGTTATGAAAACGCATTTGAGGAAGTCGAGTTCTTCCACCCTGGGCTTGGCTTTGTGTAATTGAATTATCATTTGCGCAAAGTTATGAAAAAGGTTGAGAATGACAAAGAAGAGTGTCGGTTTTCCTGTAAGAGTGGGTTTTCTTGTGGCTTTATACGGTATGAAGAGAAGGGCTGTTGTTGCTTTGTTTGAGGCTAGATAAAAGGAAAGTGGATGTGTCGAAGCCCTTGTTTTGACGCATCCACCTAATTTGTTTGTATGTGTTCAATAGACTTTATCGCCTAGAGAAACGCATGAAATTTACTTTACTTGATATGCTCTTCCGAGTGAAGCATGTGCTCAGGAGAGAGAATCGCATCCAACTTCTCCTTAGAAAGAATATTGTGTTTGAGGACGAGATCATAAACAGAACCACCTGTTTCGAGGGCTTCCTTGGCAATCTTTGTGCTGTTCTTGTAACCGATGTAAGGGTTCAGAGCGGTTACAATACCTATAGAATGCTTCACCATCTCTAGGCATCTTTCCTTGTTCACTGTTATGCCATCGATACACTTCTCACGTAGTGTGTCCATCGCATTAGGCAACCATGTGAGGTCTTCAATGAGGCATTCTGTGATGATAGGTTCCATGACGTTCAACTGAAGCTGACCTGCTTCTGCTGCAATCATAATGGTTGTGTCGTTGCCAATCACCTTGAAGCAAGTCTGGTTAGTGACCTCTGGAATGACTGGATTCACCTTTCCTGGCATGATACTTGAGCCTGGAGCCATAGGTGGGAGATTGATCTCGTTCAATCCACAACGTGGACCAGAAGCAAGCAAACGGAGGTCATTGCAGATCTTAGATAACTTAACAGCTAGACGCTTCAAAGCGCTTGAGTAACTAACATAAGCACCAGTGTCTGGGGTCGCTTCTACCAAGTCTGAGCCTGCAACAAACTGATACCCGGTTAGCTCTGAGAGCTTTTCTGCACAGATCTTAGGGAATCCTGGGGCAGCGTTCAAGCCTGTTCCAATGGCAGTACCACCCATGTTGATCTCATGTAAAAGGGCTGCATTGCGGTTGAGATTAGCGACTTCCTCCTCTAGAGTGTTTGCGAAGGCGTTGAACTCCTGACCGCTAGTCATAGGCACAGCGTCCTGTAGTTGGGTGCGACCCATCTTGATGATGTTCTTAAACTCATTGCCTTTTTTGCGGAAGGCATTGATCAAATGGTTCAGAGACTCAATCAGTTTACTATTGAGAAGGATGAGGGTTAGACGTATGGTAGTAGGGTAGACGTCATTAGTTGATTGACCACAATTAGCGTGATCATTCGGTGCGCAGTATTGGAACTCGCCCTTCTTATGCCCCATAACTTCGCATGCGCGGTTCGCAATCACTTCATTGGCATTCATGTTAACAGACGTTCCTGCACCACCTTGTACCATATCAGTAACGAAGTTCTCATGCAACTTTCCACCAATAATCTCTCGACATGCTTGAGCCATCGCATCGGCTACTTCGTTGCTAATCTCACCTAATTGTCGATTGGTCTCAACGGCTGCTAGCTTCACATAAGCTATTGCTGTGACATAGTCGGGATAGTCACACATGCGCTTACGTGATATGTGATAGTTATTGATGGCACGCTGTGTTTGTACACCATAATACGCCTCTTCTGGTATTTGAAGTTCACCTAGAAGGTCACTCTCAATACGAAATTTCTTTTCTTCCATTGCTTAATTAATATTTTGTTTAGTATTATTTAGTATGCTTTGATACGATATATTAGTATGCTTTAATGCGATACATGAACCCAAGTTCAATGCGGTTTGTATTGTAGTTACTCAATCCGCTGAGTTCTGTAAAGCGTACCTTCTTACCTATATAAGCGAGGAACACACGTAGATCTTGGCTCTTGATAGGGTAGTATTCAACGCTTCCTACATAGCCATAACTCTTGCGGTAATCCTTCAAAGAAGGGATGTTTTTGGCGTTGACAGTCTCATACATGCCCTTAACCATTAGGTTCCAACGTGGTGTGAATTGCCAGTTTATTTTCGTAACAAAGGTGTTGTAATGCACACCGGCAGCCCACACGTTATTGCTATAGATGTTTGGACTGGCTGTTTGCATATCCTTTGAGGCGATACCAGAACGGTCGACTCCATCCGACGAACCCACATAATCGAAGTAACATTGTAGCTTCTCTAAGTTCAATCTCTGCCCAAGTATGACCATACGACTATACTTCTTGCGTGCTTCCCCTTGTATTCCACATGCCCAGCGAGTCTGTAGTTTGTCACCAAAGAAGCTACCATTCCAGTTGACGATATAGGTTAATGGATGGCGGGAGGGCTTTAGCGGTTTCAGATTTAAGCCATTCCCATCCTCATACATGGCGTTTTCACCATAGATGTCAGCGAACTTATTGCTATGAGAGTTAGATACCTCAAAGGCAAACTCCTGCGTTGGAGTAGGGGTGTAAGCCACTGTCACACCAGCAACAAAGATGTCCATCTGCGAGAGAAAATCGGAGTATTGATAGATAAACAGCGGATTTTCATCATATTCGAAGCCTCCCCATATCTGCCCCATCTTACCTACTTCAACCCTCCAAGCGTCCGATACCTTATAACCAAGCATCATTAAGTCGGTCGCTTTAGCAAAGTTATCCTCGCTGGTAGCACCATTCGACTTGTTTAAATGGTGTCGGAAGCGGTAGTAGAGTTGGTCTGTTAGATGACCTTTAACCTCTATTCTTAGTTGTCTGTTGGCAAAGTGTGAACTCCAATCTTTGCTTGCGTCTTGGTCAAGTTGCGCGCTTGCAGCATAGTTGAAGTACACATTAAACTTGTCATTAGACTTCTTTAGCTTCACAACCTCCTCTGCTAATGATTTGAATTGGTCATCATTAGCACCGTAGCCAGTATTGTCTTGCGCTGTTGCTCCCAACGACAAAGCCAAGAGCAAGGTGCAAAGTAAGGTCTTTTTCACGCTTCTTAGTTTCATTATTGATAGTTTCTTCTCCCACACGAGCACCTATGGAATAAGTGTCAAGGTGATTCTTAGTTCTGCAATTACTAATGTTATAATCCTATCAGAACCATTGTTTTCTGTGTATTGAGTTGTTTTCACAAATGTAGGAAAAATATCCATACATGCAGAGAAGAGAGTGAATAAAAGTCAAGGAATTAACAATCTTTAGTATCACAAAGTAATCTGTCGAAGCCAACAAGGCGTTTTTCCTATGGTAAAAGTTACATTATGACAGTCTGTCCTTCCGTTTCCTTGTGGAGAGATGAGGTTTGATGAGTGGCATTCGGAGTGTTAATTCGTTACATGGATATGCCAATTCATTTCCTATAAAGTCGATAGACTCAATGAAAGCAGTTGGTTGATTCTTCGTTACTTAGCATGTAATAAGCATCTAAGGAAAATGACAAAATAATATTAAAAACCTATTCGTCTTCAGAAATAAATGCTACTTTTGTCCATAGTATGAGATTAATAACAAAACTTTTCACGCTTTTGTCGCTGTTTGCCTTTGCATCGGTAGCAATGGCACAAGACCATATCAACCCCGAAGACCGACCTGTTGACATGGATTCACCGACGTTTGTTCCGATGGTACACATCGGTAAAGCGAAGGTAGGAAGCGATAGTATTCAATACGTAAGGACAAGTAATGTGTACGTATTCCCGCCTATGGAGTTCAAAAACAAGTCTCAGGAAACGGCATATTATCGCTTGGTTTATAACATCAAGAAGGTTCTTCCCATCGCTAAAGAGTGCCATCAGATCATCCTCGAGACGGGTGCTTACCTCGAAACTATCCCTACGAAGAAGGAAAGAGATGCGCACATGAAACGTGTGGAAAAGGAGATTTGGAACACATATAAGCCTCGCATGAAGAAGTTGACATTCACTCAAGGCAAGCTACTCATCAAACTCATTGACCGCGAATGTAACTCTACTTCCTACGAACTGGTGCAAGCTTTCCTTGGTCCTGTTCGTGCTGGTTTCTATCAAGCGTTTGCTTGGGCGTTTGGAAGTAGCCTAAAGAAGCGTTACGATCCACAAGGAGCTGATCGCCTTGTAGAGCGTATTGTACTGCAAGTTGAGGCTGGTCAATTATAGTGGCAAGCCTTAACTATTACCCTGAAAACACTTAGCAATACCGCAAAAGAGACTTATCAAACTTAGAAAATAAACTAAAAAGTGATGACGAATAGATTAAAATACTAATAAAAATAATCTATTTTTAAAAACACGAAAAGGTCTTTTGCAGGATAGATAGGCGTTAGCTGTTGTTTAAAGAAGCCCCTTTTGGAAGAAATAGAAGAGTAGGTGGTGTAAAAGCTAAGGCTTTCTAAAAGGAGAAAAGGGAGTAGGGAGGAAAGGAAAAAGGTTGTTTCAATGCAATAACCAATCGGTTAACATGCTTTGAAACAACCTTTCTTATTATAGGAATAAGACACTCTCATTACCTTGATTAAATAGCAAGTCGAGGATACTCAAGTTCGGTTGGAATCCGTACTTATGCTGGTAAACCTGATAGTAAGTACATGGCTTAAACTCGTCATCACGCCCCGGATGCTTCGGGCGAATCGTTTCTCGGAAATCAATCACGTCCTCCGAGGGTTCCAGCTCATAGCTATCTGTGCGCCTCATACAGGGCATTATGTCGATAAGTTCGCACATCTTCAACGTGATCTCCCAGTTGAAATCATAGAGAAAGACCCACTTTCGTTCAAAGAAAGGGCGTATATCGTCCTCGTAATACTCGAAGAATGGACTCTCCCCGTAGGCTGATTGCAACGCATACCAGTGCTGATGACGCCAGTTGGCATGGTCACTTATGCGCACATCTTTCATCTCGCACTTCGCTCCCTCAAACTTCTCCACAGGGATGGAGAGCGTTTGTAGTCCGTTGGTAGCTGCTATCACGCATCTATTTCGATAGGTTTGCTTCACGAAATGGTCGTGTTGCTCTATCAAACAAGCATCGTATCTATTCAGCTTCTGATACCATTGAACGGGACCAAAGTAGGTTGATGAAAGAAGTGCAGACGCCATTCTTTACTTGATATTATCGACCCAGTTGAACAGACGATGCCAACGAATGCCACCGAAACCCTTACGATCTGGATCGCTAGACCACCATATAAAGATAGGCTTACCCACGATATGATCTTCTGGAACAAAGCCCCAGTAACGACTGTCGGCAGAGTTATGACGGTTGTCACCCATCATCCAGTAGTAGTCCATCTTGAATGTATAACGCGTTGCAGGGCGTCCGTTGATATAGATCTTGCCGTTCTTTACCTGCAAATCGTTCTTCTCGTAAACCTTAATACAGCGTTCGTAAACAGGGAGGTTATTGAGGGTGAGCGTGATAGACTTACCCTTTGCAGGAATCCAGATAGGCCCGTAATTGTCACGAGTCCAGCCTGTGAAAGCATTCAATGGATAGTAAGGACCAGAGTAGATGTCCTTATCTGTGACAGGACGAATAGCCTTGATGAGTCCCAAACGCCTCATTTCTGCAGCGGCTCTCTTGGTTAATGGCATGTAACCATCATACTCTAAGGCTGCGTTGTTAAGTACTATTCCTTTGCTGATATCGCTTCCATGCAGGTTTGTTAGACACTGAACATCCTCATTACTAATCTCTAATTCCTTGCGAAGGTCATCATACTGAGCACCGAGAAGGTCGGCTGTTGTGATGTTATTAAGCTTTACAAAATAGGTATATTGTACCTTTTCAGGTTCCTTGTTAGGCTTGCCATCAAGATAGATAATCTTATTCTTGATTTGAAGAGTTTGTCCGGGAAGACCCACACAACGCTTCACAAAGTTCTCACGGCGGTCAGTTGGACGCCAATCCAATGCCCCATAGGTTCCCACATTATTAATAATGTAGTTTCGACCAACGGTGTAAGCATTATCATAAAAAGCACGCTGTTGAGCTATACTCATCTGATTCAACTTGATGTTCGGATGCTGTTGTGCCAACGTATTCTCACCTAATGTGTAGACAGTTTGATAATAGTCTTGACCTTGATAGTTCGGTTCGCTCATAATCGTGTCACCTGCTGGATAATTAAAGACGACGATGTCGTTCAATGCAACCTTGCCTAATCCCTTTACGCGGCGATAGTCCCACTGCGGCCAAGAAATGTAACTCTTCGTATTGATAATAGGGAGAGTATGCTGTGTCAAAGGCATTGTTAGCGGTGTTTCCGGTATACGAGGACCATAGCTGACCTTCGATACAAAGAGGTAATCACCAGTAAGTAGTGACTTCTCAAGAGACGATGATGGGATCACATAGTTCTGAAAGAAAAAGAGGTTAATGAAGTACACTGCGACCAAAGCAAACACTAGTGCGTCCACCCAACCCATAATGAATCGGACCGGACCTTCAGCCTCTTTCCACCACTGCCAACGTATCTTCTTGGTGATATAATAGTCGTAGATGAATGGCACAACGACTAATCCCCACCAGCTTCCAACCCATAGTAGGAATAGAAGATATAGAACAGTAACACTAATAAACTTCGCCCATTGCTTCTTAGGATCTAGGGCTGCTTTTTCCTTATCTATCATATCTTGAAATACAGTTAGAACTTAAATAAGTCGCTTGTAGTCAATAGACCGGTATGGTCTTTGGTGTATTCTGCTGCTAAGACAGCACCCAATGCAAATCCTTTTCGACTATGAGCATCATGTGTAATGGTTATCTTGTCGGCATCAGAGTCATAACTGATACTATGAATACCGGGCACTTCGTCGCGTCGAATAGATGCAATAGGTAGTTCGTTAGGAGCCACTTCGTTCGTACCAGACTCTGTACCATCTGCATTGTGCTGAAAGCCCTTCACCCACTTATCCTTTCGATCGATACTGTCGATGATGTCCTCTGCCAATGTGATAGCAGTACCTGAAGGAGCATCGAGCTTATGCACATGGTGCACCTCTTCCATTGCTACATTGTACTGTGGGAAACCGTTCATGATCTTTGCTAAATAGCGGTTGACGGCAGAGAAAATGGCTACTCCTATAGAGAAGTTGCTTGCCCAGAACAATGTCTGACCACCCTCTGTACAAAGTCGTTCTACCTCCTCCTTGTGGTCATTCATCCAACCAGTTGAACCGCTCACTACCTTGACATTGTGTGCGAAGGCACGCTTATAATTGCCGAAAGCTGCCGTAGGGTTGGTGAATTCAATAGCTACATCTGCAGACGAAAAAGCCGGTGAGTCGAAGTCATCGGGATTGTTTACATCTATAATACTAACGATTTCGTGACCACGTTCGAGGGCTATTTGTTCTATCATGTGCCCCATCTTACCGTAGCCAATCAGTGCTATCTTCATAACTAATACGTATTAAAAACAATGCAAAGGTAGCTGATTTGCGACATAAAACAAAATTACTTCACTTATTTTAAGTAAGGTGTAAGCAAGTAAAAGATAAAAAATAAGTATGCAAGAAGGGCTTTATAATCAAAAAATTCGTATATTTGTCTTCTGTTAATAAGCCACGAATCTATGATGGAACAGCTCATCCACTATGTATGGAAGCATAAGTTATTTCCTTTAACAGGACTTACAACTACAGATGGTCAGACCGTTGAGGTCATCGACCCAGGGCTTCCTAACCGCAACGCAGGCCCCGACTTCTTCAATGCAAAGGTGAAGATAGGTGGGACGTTATGGGTGGGTAACGTGGAGATACACCTCCGTTCGTCTGATTGGTACCTGCATCACCATGACAGAGATCCACATTATGATAATGTAATACTACATGTTGCAGAGTCAATCGACCTTGCCGTCAAGACTAGCCGAGGTGATTATCCACCACAAATGAGGCTTGCCATCCCTGATGCAGTGCGTGACCATTATCAAGAACTACTATCAACCGATGACTACCCAGCCTGTTACAGGATCATCCCCAACCTCTCCAAGCTCATGATTCATGCGTGGATGAATGCCTTACAAGCCGAACGCTTAGAGCAGAAAGCACATGCCATCACAGAGAGGCTACAGTCATGTAATGGTTCATGGGAGCTTGCTTACTTCGTAACCTTAGCCCGCAACTATGGCTTCGGCATAAATGGTGACGCCTTCGAAACGTGGGCAAAGGCTCTACCCTTGCATGACGTCGGTCATCATAGGGATGATTTAATGCAAGTGGAAGCTTTCTTCTTGGGGCAAGCAGGGCTACTCGAGCAAAACTCAATACCTAAGCGTTGTCAGCAGGAGGCACTCCATGATGCTTATTATCAGCGCCTGAAGACGGAGTATCAATATCTATCTCATAAGTTCCAGTTGCACCCAATGGATGCAAACCTGTGGCGATTTCTACGATTAAGACCGCAGAATTTCCCTCACATACGCATCTCTCAGTTAGCAAACCTCTATTACGAGCGGCGTTCGGGACTATCTTGTCTATTAGAGTGTGAAACTATCAAGCAGGCACGCGAGCTTCTTTCGACGCAGGTAACAGCCTATTGGGAGACGCATTACATGTTTGGTATTGAGAGTAAAAAGAGTGAGAAGCGAATGACAAAAGCCTCGTTAGACCTGCAGATTATCAACACGGTCGTCCCCATTCTATTTGCTTATGGTAAGCACAAAAGCAATGAGAAACTTTGCGAACGTGCTTTCGACTTCCTTGAAGCACTAAAGGCTGAACACAACCACATTGTTCAGATGTGGGAAAAAGTGGGGCTATCGGTGGAGACGGCGGGCGACTCTCAAGCACTCATACAGCTCAAGAAAGAGTATTGCGACCCCAAAGACTGCCTCAGATGCAGGATAGGTTACGAGTATCTAAAGGCTCAATCCGTATCCACCCCAACAATGGGTGAGATGGAGAAGGGCGATATTTCAAACAATAGAAACTAATTAATTATCAAACTATAAAGCCTCATCAGATACATAGAGAATCGTTGTAAACGGCTTACAACTGCTGCTTTTACAGATGAGCTAACACACTTTTACAAACATGAAGACTAATTACATCTTTGAAACAAGGATGGAGGTTCGTGATTACGAATGCGACATTCAAGGGATAGTTAATAATGCCAATTACTTGCATTATACCGAACATACACGTCATAGATTCCTCCGTTCGTTAGGCGTGAGCTTCTCTGCTCTACACGAGAAAGGCGTTGATGCGGTCGTTGCTAGAATGCAACTGACATACAAAGTGCCATTGACTTGTGATGACGAAATAATCTCTCGCATGGGACTTAAGAAGCAGGGGCTACGCTGGGTGTTCTCTCATGACCTCTTCCGAGCTAGTGATGAGCGTCTGTGTTTCCATGCAGATGTTGACTTGGTAGTGCTTATCAATGGGCGATTGGGCTCTAGTCCTGACTATGACGAGGCTTTCGCCAAGGTCTTAGAAACTGATGCATAGTTTCAACATCCAACTCTTATCTCTGACAAAAGAGGGATAAGAGTTGCACAATAAACCTCTAATTCGATAAGAAAACCTAACCATTATGGAAGCACTCAACGCCATTCTGCTAACTCGCCTAACCCGTTTTCACCTCCGTGAGATAGCCGAATTGTATCGCAGAGCAGGCTCTGCAACAGCAGTAATAGAGCATAAGAACGATATTCGGGAGATTCTCCCTGATGCGTCCCAACATCTTATAACTGCACTCAAGGACGTGGATCGTCTTCGTGTAAGGGCAGAACAGGAATTGAATTATTGCCTGCAACATGACATCCAAACGCTTTGTATGAATGATGAAGACTATCCACAACGAATGAAGGAATGCGTGGATGCCCCTCTTCTACTCTACTTTCAAGGTCATACAAACCTCAACGCACGCCATACCATCAACCTTGTTGGGACGCGCCATTGCACTCCTTATGGTCGAGACATCATCCGCTTGTTTATTAAGGAATTGAAAGCTCTGTGCCCAGATGTGCTTATCTTCAGTGGACTAGCATACGGGGTGGATATCCATTCACACCGAGCTGCACTGGAGAATGGCTTTGATACGGTTGGAGTATTGGCTCACGGGCTGGACGATCTTTATCCCCGTGGACATCAAGAGACTGCGCTCAAAATGATAAAACAGGGTGGTTTGCTCACTGAATACATGACACATACACAGCCTATAGCCCGTAACTTCGTGCAACGCAACCGCATTGTGGCTGGTTGTTCAGATGCGACTATCCTCATAGAATCGGCTGCTAAGGGTGGAGGACTTATCACTTGTGGGATTGCCCGCAGCTATGGTCGTGAGGTGTTTGCCGTTCCCGGAGCCATTGGAGCTACTTATAGCGAAGGCTGCAACAATCTTATTCGAGATAACGGGGCTGCCCTCATCACTTCAGCAACCGATTTGGTGAAGGCGATGGGATGGGATGAAGAACAGAAACTAGTGCTTGCACAACAGCAAGGAATCGAACGAGAACTTTTCCCTGATTTGTCGCCAGAGGAAGAACGGATCGTTCGTACCCTACAAAGTAACAACGACTTACAGATAAATATGCTATCCGTAAAAACAGACATTGCCATCTCTCGCCTCACAGGTATTCTATTCACTTTAGAGATGAAAGGTCTCATCCGCGCCATGGCTGGTGGTTGTTATCACCTCATGGTGTAGTAGGGTAAGATGGAAAGAAAGCCCTTCTGTGATTCAAAATTATGGTTAGATAAAGTTGACGAGTACACGAGTTAACAGGTTAACAAGTTATTAGTTCTATTGAATGTAGTACCAAAAGTAGGGACAGACGCCCTCGTCTGTCCGCCCATAGTACCCTATTCTTTGCTAAATAAATTGTTGAGCTTGCGGACAGACGAGGGCGTCTGTCCCTACTGTGAAGCATTCATTTCAATCAACGAGGGTACTTCTTCTAATTCAAAATTTATAATTCATAATTCAAGATTATGATTACTTCTGTTGCTGAAAAGCATCAATGAGTTCTTTGCTAAGGTATTTTTAACACAGAATACACGGATGGCACGAAGCCTGAAGGCAACACAGAGTTCCTAAAGGAACATGGGAATCCACGGAAGCTGACGCCCACGTGTAATTCAAAATGCAAAATTCATAATTCAAAATTATGGTTAGATAAAGTTGACGAGTACACGAGTTAACAGGTTAACAAGTTATTAGTTCTATTGAATGTAGTACCAAAAGTAGGGACAGACGCCCTCGTCTGTCCGCCCATAGTACCCTATTCTTTGCTAAATAAATTGTTGAGCTTGCGGACAGACGAGGGCGTCTGTCCCTACTGTGAAGCATTCATTTCAATCAACGAGGGTACTTCTTCTAATTCAAAATTTATAATTCATAATTCAAGATTATGATTACTTCTGTTGCTGAAAAGCATCAATGAGTTCTTTGCTAAGGTATTTTTAACACAGAATACACGGATGGCACGAAGCCTGAAGGCAACACAGAGTTCCTAAAGGAACATG